>JAESGV010000071.1_pt1 | contig 232802 bp, 199 predicted proteins | sample 9269781 | NCBI WGS metagenome assembly JAESGV01 (sample SAMN15741586, study PRJNA653496) | algae metagenome | isolation source: Tildeniella torsiva UHER 1998/13D and co-occurring heterotrophs from... | place: Slovakia: Slovak Paradise National Park, Hrabusice, Kosice Region | collected 2000-01-01 | reverse complement strand
CAGCCGCTGCTCCACGACCGACACCTCCCGCCAAGGCATGGACCGACCTCCTCAGAGCCCAATCCATCCAGCATGATGTGTCAGCTATCTCCCCGAACACCCGTCAGCGATGTCTCCGGGCTGAACACTTGTGCCTGGGATCCATCCTCTCGGCGACATTCAGCGTTTCAGTCGCAGCAATTGAGCCTGTGGAGACGAGTGGATCCTAGGCACAAGGCCTTAAGATGACTCCGGAAGGGAAAGCGAAAGCACGGACGAGACGCCTCCCTTTTGGTCCCCTCTTGGTCGCCCCCTCAGTGATACCCCTCCCCCGGCTTCAGCTTGCCGCGGAAGGTCCAGTACACGAACCCCGTGTACATCAGGATGATCGGCAGCATCGGCACGGTGCCGAGCAGCAGGAAGAGCTGGCTCTCCGGCGAGGCGGCGGCTTCCCACAGCGTGATCGTCGGCGGCACCAGGTAGGGGAACACCGAGATCGCCAGCCCGAGGAAGCACAGCAGGAACAGCCCGATCGTGGCGGCAAACGTCTGCAGCCCGCGGCCGCGGTCGACGCCACGGACGGCGAGGAAGGCGAACAGGGCGGTCAGCAGCGGCACCGGCCATAGATAGTAAATCTCCGGCGTTGTGAACCAGCGGTCGGCGATGCCGGGGATGGCGATGGGCGTCCAGATCGAGACGACGACGATGAAGACGAGCAGCGCGCCGAGTAAGGGGACCGCCCACTGGCGCGCCTTGCCGTAGAGCGGCCCTTCGATGCGCATCATCAGCCAGCCGGCGCCGAGCAGCGCGTAGCCGGCGACCAGCCCGAAGCCGCAGAGGATGGAGAAGGGGTGCAGCCAGTCGAAGGGGCCGCCGGCGAACTGGCCGTCCTTGACCGTCAGTCCGTAGATCACCGCGCCGAGCACCAGTCCCTGGCAGAATGCCGCCACCGTCGAGCCGGCGGCGAAGGCGACGTCCCACCAATGGTGGTTCGGCTTGGAGACGAAGCGAAACTCGAAGGCGACGCCGCGGAAGACGAGCGCCAGCAGCATGAAGATCACCGGCAGATAGACCCCCGGCATGATCACCGCGTAGGCCTTCGGGAAGGCGATCCACAGGCCACCGCCGCCGAGCACAAGCCAGGTCTCGTTGCCGTCCCAGAAGGGGGCGACCGAGTTCATCATCTGATCCCGATCTCCCTCGTGGCGCGTCCACGGGAAGAGGATGCCCATGCCGAGGTCGAAGCCGTCGAGCAGAACGTAGAGGACGATCGCGGTGCCGATCAGCAGCGCCCAGATCAGCGGCAGGTAGTAGTCGAACCAAAGGCTGCCATCGACGTCCATGACGCCTACTCCCCTGCCTGGATGGCCTTGCGGCCGGCGTCATGGGCGGCTGACAGCGGCCGCATCGCCGAGGCGTCGTCGTCTTCGTGGCCGGTCGCCGTCTGCGGCCCCCGCGCGAGCAGCCGGTTGATGTAGTAGATGCCGGCCGAGAAGCAGACGCCGTAGACGACCACGAACAACACGAGCGTCGTCAAGACGGCGCCGGCCGCCACCGGAGAGGCCGCGTCGACGGTCCGCAGGATGCCGGTGGCCACCCACGGCTGGCGGCCGACCTCGGTGGTGAACCACCCGGACAGCACGGCGATGAAACCGATCGGCCAGGTGTAGGCGACGAGCCGAAGGTAGTTGCCCTCGGCGAACAGCCGCCCGCGCCACCAGAAGAAGGCTCCGAAGGCGACCGTGAGCATCATGATGCCCCACATCGCCAGCATGACGCGGAAGGCGAAGAACGGAATGACGATCGGCGGCCGGTCCTCGACCGGGAAGGACTTGAGCCCCTGGATGGTGCCGTCCAGCGTGTGGGTGAGGATCAGGCTGCCCACATAGGGGATGGTGATCGCGAAGTCGTTGCGCTCCTCGGCCTCGTTCGGCCAGGCGAAGACGACCCACGGCATCGGCCCGCTGTCTTCGCCTTCGCCGCCCCAGTGCGCCTCCATCGCGGCGACCTTGACGGGCTGGTGCTCCAGCGTGCTGATGCCACTCGCGTCACCCAGGAACGCCTGCAGCGGCACCAGCACGACGAGAAGCCCGAGGCTCATGCGGATCATCGTCTCCGCCTTGTCGACCGCCTTGCCGGCCAGCCACCACCGTGCCCCGGTAGCGAAAATGACGAACGCGGTGGTGATGTAGGCGGCGACCACCATGTGGCCGAGGCGGGTCGGGAACGTCGGATTGAAGATGATCTGCAGCCAGTCGACCGGGTAAGCGATGCCGTCGCGCACCTCGTGGCCGGCCGGGTACTGCATCCAGCTGTTCGCCGAGAGGATCCAGAACGCCGACATCGTCGTCCCGACCGCCACTGCAGCACAGGCGAAGAAGTGCAGCCACGGCGGCACCTTGTTCCAGCCGAACAGCATCACGCCGAGGAAGGTCGCCTCCAGGAAGAAGGCCGTCAGCACCTCGTAGCCGATCAGCGGTCCGATGACGTTGCCGACGACCTCCGAGAAGCGGCTCCAGTTGGTGCCGAACTGGTAGGACAGCACGATGCCGGAGACGACGCCCATGGCGAACGACACGGCGAAGACCTTGGTCCAGAAGCGGGCGAGCTGGTGGTAACGGTCGTTCTTCGACCAGAGCCACATCCCCTCGAGCGTTGCGATCCACGCGGCGAGCCCGATCGTGAACGACGGGAAGACGATGTGGAACGCGATCGTGAAGGCGAACTGGACGCGCGCTAAGATGACCGGATCGAAGTCCATGCGCACGTTCCCCCGAACGCTCCGACGCGCGGCATCGAAGCCCACGCCGCGGGACGACCGCGTCGCTCCTAGTTGATTGTTATCGTTCCACCCTGCTGCGACGAGATCAAGACAAATGACAGGTGGCGCCGCGCAGCGCGGCATGGTCCCACTGTGGCGAAGCGGCAGCTTGCGCGAACTCTTCACGGAGTTCAGCCGCCAAGTTCGTCGATTCTGCGCTTCAGCGTGAGGAAGTCGCGCCAGGCGAGCCGTTTCTGCAACGGCTGACGCAGCAGGTAGGCGGGATGCAGCGTGGCGAGGCACGGCACGTCGCGGTCGCCCAGGCGGTAGCTCAGCCATTTGCCGCGCAGCTTCAGGATGCCGTCGGTGGAGCCGGCGAGCACCTTCGCCGCCGCGCCCCCGAGCGACACCAGCACCGCCGGATCGACGAGCTCGATCTGGCGGGCGAGGAACGGCCGGCAGATTTCCGTCTCCAGCGGGCTCGGGGTGCGGTTCCCGGGCGGCCGCCACGGCACCACGTTGGCGATGTAGACGCTTGAGCGGTCGAGACCGATCGCCGCCAGCATGCGGTCGAGCAGCTTGCCGGAGCGCCCGACGAACGGGCGGCCGTCGAGGTCCTCCTCGCGCCCCGGCGCCTCGCCGATCAGCATCACGCGTGCGGCGGGGTTGCCGTCGGCGAACACGAGCTGCGTCGCCGTCTTCTTGAGGTTGCAGCCGTCGAACCGCAGCATCACGTCGCGCAGCGCGTCGAGCGTTGCCGCACCCGCCGCCTCCGCCCTCGCGGCGGCGACAACGGTTTCGTCGGGCACGGTGACGATCGCGCCCGGAACCGACGGCGCGGGGCGGTCGTAGCGCGGCGCGGCCCGCTGCGGAGGGACGCGGCCGGCGGGCGGTGAGCCGGGCCGAACGCTCTCGTCCCGGCCGCCGTCCCATGCGTCGTCTTCGGGCCAGGGTGCGGGCGGTGTGTCGTCATGCGGCGGGCCGTCTCTCCCGACCGGTCTGGGGCGAGCCTCCTGCGCCACCAGTCCTACAGCGGGACCACTCGCGCCGACCTGCGGGGCGGCCACCTCCAGTGCCCGCTCCGCCAGCCGGTCGATCGGTTGCTCCGAAACCACGGCGTCGACACCGACGGCTTCGTACCATTCGAGCAGGGCGACGAGGGCGCGCGGATCGGACATCGGAACTCTGGCGGGCGGGCCCGGCGGGCCGGCGAGCCGCACCGTAGCAAACCCCGCCGGCCACCGCGAACCGTCCGGCACGCTGCGATCGGTCGCATTTTCGTCGACCGGACGCGCAAGTGCGGTCAATTGCAGTGATCGCACCATGCCCCTATGACGACATTGGAAGCCCTCGAAGCACGGCGGCCGGCACGGGAGACGCGGCATGGACGAGACGGAGCTGCCCGAACGCGAGAGCATGGAGGTCGACGTGGTGATCGTCGGCGCCGGCCCGGCCGGGCTCGCCACCGCGATCCGCCTGAAGCAGCTCTCGCCGGACCTCTCCGTCGTCGTACTGGAGAAGGGCTCGGAGGTCGGCGCGCACATCCTGTCGGGGGCCGTCATCGACCCGGTCGGCCTCGACAGGCTGCTGCCGGAGTGGCGCCACCAGGACACGCCGCTGAAGACCCCGGTCACCGAGGACCGCTTCCTGCTGCTCGGCCCGGCCGGCTCGATCTGCCTGCCGAATTTCCTGATGCCGAAGCTGATGTCGAACCACGGCAACTACGTGGTCTCGCTCGGCAACGTCTGCCGCTGGCTCGCCGGCAAGGCGGAGGCGCTCGGCGTCGAGATCTATCCGGGCTTTGCCGCAGCCGAACTGCTCACCGACGAGGCCGGCACGGTGATCGGCGTCGCCACCGGCGACATGGGGGTCGCCCGCGACGGCGAGCCGAAGGACGCGTTCACCCGCGGCATGGCGCTGATGGCGAAGTATACCGTGCTCGCCGAAGGCGCGCGCGGCTCGCTGACGAAGCGCGCCATCGCCCGCTACGGCCTCGCGGCCGGCCGCGAGCCGGGCAAGTACGGGATCGGCCTGAAGGAGCTCTGGCAGGTCGACCCGGCTAAGCACAGGCCGGGCCTGGTGCAGCACACCTTCGGCTGGCCGCTCGACGGCAAGACCGGAGGCGGCTCGTTCCTCTACCACCTCGAGGACAACCAGGTCGTCGTCGGCTACGTCGTCCACCTCAACTACAAGAACCCCTGGCTGTCGCCGTTCGACGAGTTCCAGCGCTTCAAGACGCACCCGGCGATCCGCGACGTCTTCGAGGGCGGCAAGCGGCTCTCCTACGGCGCCCGCGCCATCACCGAGGGCGGCTACCAGTCGGTGCCGAAGCTCGCCTTCCCCGGCGGCTGCCTCGTCGGCTGCGCGGCGGGCTTCGTCAACGTGCCGCGCATCAAGGGCAGCCACAACGCCATGCTGTCCGGCATGCTCGCCGCCGAACACCTCGTCGCCGCGATCGGCGAGGGCCGCGCCCACGACACGCTGGAGGCCTACGAGACGTCCTGGCGCGGCTCCGACATCGGCAAGGATCTGTGGACCGTCCGCAACGTCAAGCCGCTGTGGTCGAAGCTCGGCACCTGGATCGGCGTGCCGCTCGGCGGCCTCGACATGTGGTGCCAGAGCCTGTTCGGCTTCTCGCCGTTCGGCACGCTGGGCCACGGCAAGCCAGACTACGCGTCGCTGGAGCCGGCGGCGACTTCGAAGAAGCTCACCTACTCCCGGCCCGACGGCGTCCTCACCTTCGACCGCCTCTCCTCGGTGTTCCTGTCGAACACCAACCACGAGGAGGACCAGCCGGTGCACCTGAAGGTGAAGGACATGACGCTGCAGAAGACGTCGGAGCACGATGTCTACGGCGGCCCGTCCGCCCGCTACTGCCCGGCCGCCGTCTACGAGTGGGTGGAGGCGCCGGAGGGGCCGACGTTCGTCATCAACGCGCAGAACTGCGTGCACTGCAAGACGTGCGACATCAAGGATCCGAACCAGAACATCGACTGGCAGGTGCCCGAGGGCGCCGGGGGGCCGAACTACCCGAACATGTGAGCGAGCCGGCGGGCGTGGCCGACCTTCAGGCGTGAACGCGCCTCAGGCGCCGCCCGTCGACCGGCGACGCCAGAGCACGAATGCGGCGGCCGTCGTCGCCAGCAGCGCCGCCAGCGCCACCCAGGCGACCGGCGTGTGCAACATCGCCTCGCCGGCCTTCTCCAGGCTGCCGATATGGCCGGCGACGGCGCCGCCGAAGAAATATGTGCCGCCCGCCCAGAACGTCACCCACATCGCCGCGCCCAGCGCGTTGGCGGCCATGAACGACCACCACGGCAGCCCGGCGGCGCCGGCGACAACGCCGTTCAGCTGGCGGAGAATGTTGAAGAAACGGACGAACACCACCGCCGCCGGGCCGTACTTCGAGAACGTCGCCTCGACGCGGCCCCAGCGTTCCGCCGTGAGACCGACACGCGCGCCCCAGCGCAGGATCGCGGTCCGCCCCGCGAGCCGGCCGATCAGGTAGCCGGCGGCACCGCCGAGGGTGGAGCCCAGCCACGCGGCCGGCAGCAGGGCCCACATCGACAGCTCGCCCTTCGCCGCCATGAAGCCGGAGAAGATCAGCATCGACTCGCCCGGCAGCGGTGCGCCGAGGCATTCGAGGAACAGCACCACCGCCACCGCGACGGCGCCGTCCGCCCGCACGAACGCCTCGACGTCCGAGAACAGATGCTCGAGCAAGATCGACGCCCTTCAGTGCCGCCGTCGATCGGCCGCCGGGGACGGCCCGCCGGCAGCGGTCGGCTCAGCTTCCCTCGACCAGCTTGTCGGCGAAGTAGCCAAGCGCGCGCGAGTAGACGTTCGCCTTGTTCCAGCCCTGCAGGGCCGCGTAGTTTGGCTCGTCCGGATGGTAGCCGGCGCCGCGCACCCAGCCGTGGCCCTTCAGGAAGTTCGCCGTGGAGGCGAGCACGTCCGGCACCGACTTGGAGAGGTCGCGCTTGCCGTCCCCGTCGTAGTCGATGGCGTAGCGGTAGTAGGAGGTCGCCATGAACTGCGTCTGGCCCATCTCGCCGGCCCAGGCGCCGCGCATCTCGGCGACCGAGATGTCGCCACGGTCGAGCACCCTCAGCGCATCGAACAGCTGCTGCTGGAAGAAGTCGGTGCGGCGGCAGTCGTAGGCGAGGGTGGCCAGCGAGCGGATCGCCGGCATTTTCCCCTGCACGACGCCGTAGTCCGTCTCCATGCCCCAGATCGCCACGATGATCTGCGGTGGCACGCCGAAATCCTTCTCGATGCGGGCGAGCAGGGCTGCGTGCTTCTTCAGCATCTGGCGGCCCTTGGTGATGCGGCCGCCGGAGACGCGGTTCTTGATGAACTCCTCGAAGCTCACCTTGAAGTGCTTCTGATTGCGGTCGAGCCCGATCACCTTTTTGTCATAGGCGACGCCGTTCAGCGCCGAGATCGCCTGCGCTCCGACGCCGAGGCCCGCTGCCTCGCGACCGAAATCCGCGAGCCAGCCGTTGAAGTCGCCGGTCTCGCACGGCATCGCCGCGAGTGCCGGTCCAGCCACCGTCAAGCCGGCGCCGACCGTCACCGCCGCGGCGAGCCGCCTGATCCACTCGCGTCCCCGCAGAGCCCGCCGCCGTGTCGACCCAAAGCGCATCGTCAGAACCTCGTCGTTTCGGCCATCGCGGCCGTCGCCGCGAATCCCCCCAGCGCCCGCCGGCACTTTGCCGAATGCCGGCGCCATCGTCCACGCCAAGCGTGCCGCATTCGCCCAGGCCGGCGTCGGAAATTGCCGGACGACGTGACTTCGCTGCCATAGGAGCGTGCGCCGCAGTCGCCTACGATCGAAACCGAATCAGCCGGCCCGGTCGGCACGGCTGCCGTTTTCGAGGCGTCGCTATGCCGGACATCAACCGTCGTGCCTTCCTCTCCATCGCCGCCAGCGCAGCCGCAGGCCTAGGGCTGTCGGCCTGCACGACCACGGCGCAACAGTCGTCGTCACTCTCCGTCGCGAGCCTGCCGCCGCCCGACGGCGCCCCCGCTCCGCTCTACAGCGCTCTCCAGTTGCCGCCCTACGAGTTGATGTACGCGGCGGTCGACACCGAGCCGTTCCCGGTGCCGGCGATCAAGCTTTCGAAGATCGATCCGGCGTTCCTGCGCACGGTGGTCCCCAATCCGACCGGCGAGCCGGCGGGCACCATCGTCGTCGATCCGCAGGCCCACTACCTCTATCTCGTGCAGGACAACGGCATGGCGATCCGCTACGGCGTCGGCGTCGGCAAGCAGGGTTTCGCCTGGTCCGGCGAAGCGGTGATCAAGTTCAAGCGCGAGTGGCCGGACTGGTATCCGCCGAAGGAGATGATCGAGCGCCGGCCTGACCTGCTGCCGCAACTGACCGAGCTGCAGAGCGGCATCGGCATGGCCGGCGGCCCTGGCAATCCGCTCGGCGTGCGTGCGCTCTATCTCTGGCAGGGCAACAAGGACACGCTGTTCCGCATCCACGGCACCACCGAGCCGTGGTCGATCGGCACCAGCGTCTCGTCCGGCTGCATCCGCATGATCAACCAGGATGTCCTCGACCTCTACGCCCGCACGCCGCTTGAGACGCGCGTCGTCGTGGTCGGCACCGATATGGCATGAGGCTGCGGGCGGCGTCCGCGTTCGCCCGCCCTACTTGCGCACCACAACGTAGCCGCGCGTCTTCTTCGACGTCGTGTCGATGGTGTTCATCGCAGCAAAGAGCCGCTCGGCGGTGATCCAGCTCGGCAGGTACTTGTAGCGGGCGACGTCGAGGAACAGGAAGCGGTCGGCCTCGGCGTTGTAGGCGGCGACCGGCGAGATGTGGCCGCCGCCGTCGACGCCCCCCTGCCCCAGCACCGCCCGGCTGACGTTGACGACGAGGTAGGCGTCCGGGTCCTCCAGCGCCGCGATCGCCGCCTTGCGGAAGGTGTCGAGGTCGGTGTCGCCGGCGAACACCCGCTCGACCGTCGCGCCGTTCGTCTCGAGCAGCACCTCGAGCTGGTCGAGCGTGATGCCGCCCCCTTCGACCGCCTGGACGCTCGCGACCTTCTGCAGGACGGGCAGCGTGAAGATGTTGTCCTCGTCCCAGTAGGCACTCGGGTACCACTGTGGCGCCACCGGCGGCGTGATCTCCAGCGCGTTCAGCACCATCACCGAGGATGCGATGCCGCAGAAGGTCTGCCGCGTCTCGGAGACGAAGCGGGCGATCAGCGGGTAGAAGTCGCCGGTCTCGCTCGCCGTCTCGAAGAGGCGCTCGCTCTCGGGCGTCAGGAAATAGACGAGATCGTCGTCGGCCGCCTGCGCCGCCGGCGCCAACAGTGCCAGCGCCCCCGCCAGGGCAGCGGTCGCCAACGTCATCCTCACAGCCATCACCGTCTCCCGCAGCTTGCCCCGCGCGGCGGCGGTTTGCGCCGTCGCCTCGAACCGTTAAACATTCTGGACAGGCGAGGCGGACGTGTCGACACCGACGCCACCGGCCGGCGACACGGGGGAAGACCGCCGATGAGTCCGCAACTCCGGGGAGGCCCGATCGACGGCCCGGCACCGCGCGATGGCGTCTGGCGGCGGGCGAGCGTCCGCGCCGCTCTCTGCCTGTCGGGCCTCGGCATCGCCGCGGTCGCCTTCGCCGCGCCCGCCCTCGCCGGCGATCCGGCGGCAGGGCTGGAGAAGTCGGCGATCTGCGCCTCGTGCCACGGCCCGCTCGGCCTGTCGCCGGTGCCCACCTACCCCAACCTTGCCGGGCAGAATCCGCTCTACCTCGACTATGCCCTGCGCCTCTACCGCTCCGGCGAGCGGCGCGGCGAGCAGGCGGGCATGATGTACACGGTGGCGCAGGCGCTCTCCGATGCCGACATCGCCGACCTCGCGGCCTACTATTCGGATCTGCCTCGCCCCGATTGAGACCCGCGCCCAACGTGTCACCGCGGCGCCTCTCCGGCGACCGTCGGACGCGGCTGCGCCTTCGTCATGATCCACGAGAAGTCGTAGGGCGAGGTGTAGTGGCAGCCCATGCAGCTGCCGTTGCCGAACACCAGCGTCCCGCGCGTCGAGGTCGCGCGCTGCTGCTGGTCGGCCGGGGCGTTGCCGACCTGCGAGAACGTCTCCATCACGGCGTTGGCGAGATAGACCGGCATCGGCTTGCCGCCCGCCATGTTGGCGACGGCGCCGGGAAAGGCCGCACCGCTCTCCGGCGGGGCAGCCGGATCGGTCGGCCACTGCGTGCCGACCATCTCGTAGAACTGCAGCACCGACCCGGCTTCCGCCAGCGAGGCCTGCATGCGCTTGTTGAGCGCTTGCGTCTCCCTCGGGATCGGCGTCAGCCGCGCCACCTGCGTGCGCCGCTTGCCGTCCGCGCCGACCGGCGCACCGACATTGACCGGGCACCACTCGCAGTCGGGATCGTTGAAGCTCGGGCGGAGCCGCAGCGAGCGGCCGTCCGCCGTCTTCACCGGCTGCAGGCGGTCGACGGCGACGTTGTCGACGTGCTCGAAGGTCGACCAGATCCACTGCGGCGACGTCTCGGTCTTCTGGGCGATGTGGAAGCCGACGAGCCCGACCGTCACCGGCGTCCAGGCGAAGCCGCCCGCCGGCGTGGCCGCGGGGATGTAGGCCGCCTGCGTCAGGTAGCGCGTGAAGTCGTCGACGGCGGGGTCGAGGATGCGCCAGGCGAGCTTCAATTCGATCGCCCCAATGCGGTTTGCCTCGAAGCGGCCCGCCGGGAAGGTCAGCTTGCCGTTTCGGCGCACGTACTCGGCGAGGCCGCCGGCGTGGTAGAGGCCGTTGTCGACGATGAAGCGGTATTCAACCTCGTTCACCAGCATCTCGTAGTGCGCCGGGTTGCCATTCTGGTCGAACACGGCGAACGAGAACGCCTGGTCGACCTCGTCGGCGACCGACAGGCGCTGCACCGAACTGAGGCCGTGCAGGATGCGCGCGTTTCCGGAATCGACCGGCGGCGTCGGCGTTTCGCTCCCACCCTCGAGTACGGGCCGCTGCACCCTATCGGCGAGCGGCAGCGAGCGCGACGCCGCGCCCCACGCGTCCGGCTCGGCGCCGTCGGGCTTGAAGATCTGGTAGACCTCCGTCCACGTCGACCACTGCGGCGCACCGGGATCGCCGATCGCCGGCTGCGGCCGCCCGGTTCCGTCGACCGGCCAGTTGAGCGCCACGAAGGCCGCCCACTGCTGCCGTTCGAACAGGCGGTGGGCGAGCACCAGGTCGCCCTCCGCCAGCAGGCGGCCGCGGATCTGCGGATTGACGTCGGCGGGGATCGTGGGCGTCAGCGGGATCGGCGCATCGGGCAGCGCCTCGCCCGTCACCGGGAGCACCACCGCCGCGAGCGACACAACCACCGCGGCGACCGCCGCCCCCTTCACCCACGCCAGCATGCCACCTCTCGTCACACGTCGCCTCAAGGTTGGCCGAGGTCGGCGAGGATGCGGTCGGCGGTCCGCAATGCGTTCGCGCCGACCGTCAGCGTCGGCGCGTTCACCGGGGCGGTGACGTGCGTGCTCGGGCCGACGATGAACAGGTTCGGGTGATCGTGGGTGCGCAGGTCCGGACCGACGACGGAGGTCTTGGGGTCGTGCCCCATCCGCGTCGTCCCACAGATGATGGCACTCGACAGGTACGGCGTGTTGGTCTTCACCCCGGTGGCGCCGAGCGCCTCGAAGATCTTCAGGGTCGCGTCGAGGGCGTACTCGAGGCCGGCCTTCGTATAGTCGTCGACGCGGAAATGCACCTTCGGCCGCGGGATGCCGGCGCTGTCCGGCTGGTCAAAGGCAAGCTCGATGCGATTGTCGCGGTCGGGCAGCGTCTCGGCCGACGAGTTGAGCCTGAGATGCCGGGCGATCTCGTGGCGCAGCGTGCCGATCATCGCGTGGCCGCGCACGCCGTCGCGGGCGAGCTCGCGGGCCCGGTCGACGGCGTCGGTATTGCCGGACCAGCCGTCGTTCATGAACGAGCAGCCGACGGCCGCCCGCTCGGCGCGGAAGCCGCCGTCGCGCCACTCGATGATGCCGGAGGTCTGCTGCGGCCCTCGGTAAGGATACACCGGGTCCTTCGTCAGCCCCCAGACGTCCTGGTTGAGCTGGCTGAGAAGATAGCGCCCGACGGCGCCGCTCGAATTCGCGACGCCGTCGGGTGCGTCGTCGCCGCGCGAGTTCAGCAGCAGCCGCGGCGTCTCGATGGCATGACAGGCGACGAGGTAGGACCGTCCGCGCGCCGTGAACTCGCTGCCGTCCGGCCGGCGCACCCGCACGCCCGCGACGGTACGATCGGCGCCGAGCAACAGCCGCGTGGCGAGCGCCTTCGTCTCCACTCGGGCACCGAGCGCCTCAGCCTTCAGCACGTGCACCGAGCCGTCGTACTTCGCCTGGATCGGGCAGATCGGCACGCAGGTGTTGTTGCCGCAACAGGCCGGCCGGCCGTCGTAGAAGATCGAGTTGCGAGCGTGCGAGAACGGCCTCGAGGACAGGCCGAAGCGCGCGAGCACCGTGTCCACCTGCTTGTCCATGTAGGTCGGCGGGATCGGCGGCAGCGGATAGGGCGTGGTGCGCGGCGAGCCCCAGTCGTAGGAGGGATCGCCGGCGACGCCCCACATCGTCTCGACTTCCTCGTAGTAGGGCACGAGGTCCTCGTAGCGGATCGGCCAGTCCTCGGCGACGCCGTAGCGCGCGCGCATCTCGAAGTCGGCCGGCCGCAGCCGGTCGCCGAAGCCGGTCCAGTGCCACGTCGTCCCGCCGAGCTGGCGCGCGTAGGAGCCGACGAACTGGTCCGGCCCGGCCTGTACGTAGAAGGCGTTCGGATCCTCGTCGGTCGGGAACGGCGCATAGGCCGGCGGCGGATAGGGGGCGTTCGGCCCTTTGCCGAGGCTCGCGACGAACGTCTGCACCGCTTCGTTGCGGGTGAGCCTCGGGCCGGCTTCGAGCACCAGCACCTTGACGCCCTTGCCGGCGAGCCGGAATGCCGCGTGGCCGCCGCCGATGCCGGCGCCGACGATCACCACGTCCGCCTCGAGGTCTGTCTCGGCCACGGGGGTCAGCTCACGTCGGGCGGCTCGGCCCACCAGCCGAAGCCGGGACCGCAGAGGCTCGGCGCCTTGGTGAAGGGCAGCACTTCCCAGCCGAGCGCCTGATGGAAGGCGATGGCGCGCACCGTTCCGTCCGCGTCGGGAATCTCGCCCGTATAGAGCATCGCGACGAGGCTGCGGGCGGCCGCCTCGACCTCCGCGTCGGCAAACGGCGCGACGATGTCGTCGGCGTCGCGCGCCAGCAGGGCACGGTGGAGCCGGGCGACGACCGCCTCCCCGGCCGAGCGATTTAGAGCCTCGAGCGCGAGCGCCAGCACCGTCTCGTCACGCATCCGCGTGCCGGCGAGAACCTGCACGGCGAGGGTCCAGGAGGGTGCGCTCGCGAAAGCCGGGAGCACCGGCAGGGCGCCGAAGGCGGCCAGCGCGACGAGCACGCTGCGCCTGTCCGGCCGCGCCCGGACACCGGAGCAAGCATCCGGCGTCGGCACACGCTCGTCCATTCGCAATGATCCCCTCACGCCGGCGGTCGCTTTCCCCGCCATCGAGTTTAGAGCAGGTTGCAGGCCCAAGTCCAAGCCTCGCAAGTCCAAGCCACGGGACCGAAACGCGCATGTCCGGCACCGGGTTGCGGCGGCCGTGGCGGACGTCGTATCGAGGCCGTGGGGGACGGCCACGAGAAGCCACCGGAGATTCGCCATGCATCGTTGGCGCCACGCCTGTTCAGCCCTGATCATCGCCCTCGCACTCTCCGTCCCGGGGGGCGCGGCGACCGCGGCCAACCAGACGCCGACGGTGTCCCCGGTCTCTCTCGACACCGACGCGCTCCCCTACGCGGTGACGCTGCGCCGGGTGAAGACGCCGTCGCCGCTGCCGACGCTGCAGAGCTTCGCCACCGCCACCCACAACGGGCTGTGGGTGCTGATCGGCGGCCGCACCAACGGCCTTCACAATTTCTCCAAGGATCCTCTGAAGAACTTTCCACCGAGCGAGCAGAACCGGAAGATCTGGGTGATCGACCCGGCTACCTGGAAAGTCTGGTCGCGCCGTCTCGACGACTCCCGCCTCGACCGGAAACAGATCGACGAGCTCGCCTCCACCGCCACGGCGAGCGTGCAGGTCGGCAACACGCTCTACGTCGTCGGCGGCTACGGCTACTCGAAGAAGGTCGAGGACTTCCGCACCTTTCCGACGATGACGTCCTTCGAGGTGAAGCAGCTCGTCGACTGGGTGCGCAAGGACGGTGAGCAGGGCCTCGAGAAGATCATCCGCCAGGTCCGCGACGAGGTGCTGCGCGTCACCGGCGGCCAGCTCGCCCTCATCGGCGATCGCTTCATCCTGGCGTTCGGGCAGAACTTCAAAGGCGGCTACGGCGCCGACGACGCCAAGCAGGTCTACACCGGTCAGGTGCGCAGCTTCGAGGTGATCGAGAAGGGCAACACGCTGAAGCTGCGCGACATCCGCCGCAGCCCCTCGCAGCCCGACCGCACCGACTATCGCCGCCGCGACTACAACATGCTCCCCTTCATCGACACCACCGGTGGCACGCCGCAGGACGCGCTGACCGCCTTCGCGGGCGTGTTCACCAAGACCGGCGGCATCTACACAGTGCCGGTCGAAATCGACGCCAAAGGCCGCCCGAGCATGGCCGATCCCGATGCGAAGGCCACCTTCAAGCAGGCAATGAACGGCTACAACGCGGCCAATCTCGCGATCTTCGATGCGAAGAGCGGCGACAGCCACTCCCTGTTCTTCGGCGGCATCAGCTACGTCACCTACAAGCACGGCGAGTTCGTCGAGGACGCCAACATCCCGTTCATCAACGATGCCACCGCGATCGTCCGCAAGCCGAACGGCAAGTACAGGCAGTACCTGGTGGGGAGCTTCCCCTTCGTCAGCGGGCCCGACGTGCCCAAGTATCGCTTCGGCGCCGAGGCCGCGGTGTTCCTCGCCCCCGGCGTGCCGACCACCGGCAACGCCATGGTCGACCTCCGCGCGCTGAAGCAGAAGGTCGGCAAGGGCAAGACGGTGATCGGCTGGATCTACGGCGGCATCGCCGCGGAGAAGTCGAACTTCGGCCAGTCGGTCGCCTCCAACGAGGTGTTCGAGATCGTGCTCGACCTGCGATGACACGACAGCCGGAGCGCGGCGGGCGATGAACGAGACGGCCGCCGCGGCGACGCAGCCGGCCATCTCGTCGCCGGCGCCCGGCTTCGCGCTCTCGGTGCTCGTCTTCACCGGGCCGGCGCTGCGCACCGCGCTGCTCGGCGGCCTGCTCGTCGCCGAGGGCGCGATCGGCGAGGCGTTCCGCATCCATGCCGAGGTGCAGGCGATCCTCGTCGAGTGCGTGGTGCTCGGCAACCTGATCGCCGTCTTCCTGCTGCCGGCGATGATGCGGCGCTACGGCCCGACGCCGCTGGCGATCGGCTCGGCGGTCGCCACCGTGCTCGTACTGGGGCTCGGGCTCCTCGCCGCCGGGGTCGGCGTCCAGCCGGGCCCACCCGCGACGGGCGCGCTGCTGATCGGCAGCCTGCTCGCCGGCTTCGCCGTCGCCGTGCTGGCACCCGTGACGCAAATCCTGCTGAACCAGTGCACGGAGGGCAACCTCCGCGCCACGCATGCTCTGCAATCGCTGTGGAACGCCGGCCAGCCGGCGGGCTTCGTCGCTGCGAGCTTCCTCGCCGGCCTGCTGATCGCCCCGTTCGGCTGGAGCGCCGCGCTGCTCGTGCCGCTCGTCCTCGCCGTCGTCGCAGCCGGTGCGATGTCGCTGCACCGCGGCGAGCACCGGCCCGTTCGCGGGGAGAACCCCGCCCCGGCACCGGACCGCGCCGAGATCGCGCTCATCGTCGTGGCGCTGATCGCCTTCGAGCTGTGGTCCACCATCGGGACGCTGCGCAGTTGGTACGGCTTCGTCTCGCTCTCGGCGCTCGCCGTGATGCTGATCGCCGGCGGCTATGCCGCGTACGGGCTGATTACGTCGCCGGCCCCCGCCATCCCGATCGCCCCGTTCCGCGACCGCCGCTTCGCCGTCGCGACGCTGGTGCTGTTCCTCTTCCAGTTCGCCACCACGGCGGAGTTCGAGGTGCTGCTGCTCGCCGACCTCGCGAAGATGTCGCCGATCGACCTCGGCGACCGCACGGCGATCGGCAACCTCGCGCAGATCGCCGGCACCGCGCTCGCCGGCGTCTTGTTGCTGCGCCACGCTAGCCGCGCCGGTCTGCTGGTCGGCCTCGCGATCACCACGCTCGGCCTGGCGAGCTACATCACATACCCTTGGCTGGACTCGCTGTTCTACGTCACCGTCACCCGGTCGATCGTCGGCTTCGGCTCCGGCCTCGTCACTCCGATACTGTTCACCCTTGCGCTTACCGGCATCGCCTCGCGCGACCAGGTCGCGGCCGGCACCTGGCTGGTGATCGCCACCATTGCCGGCACCGAGGTCGGGCTCGCTCTGCTCGACATCGTGCTCGCCGCCGCCACCGCGATCGGCGGCTCGACCCGCAACGGCTACATCGGCGTCGAAGCGGTGCAGTTCCTGGTCGGCCTCGTCGTGGCGCTCTGCGCCGTCGGGCTGGCCGTGGAGATGTCGATGCGGCGGCACGGAGCGGCGGGCGCAGCCGCGCCAGCGGCGCGGTTGAGCGAAGACACGCCGCCTGGCTAGCCGTCGTCGGCGGCGTGCTCGCTTGACGGCCGGTCGCCCCGGAGTACCATCTCGCCGACAACAGCAAGAATGCGTCTCGCCGAGCGGCGGGATACGGGAGGCGGGCCGCGGCGACGCTGCGGCCCTCGTTGATGCCGGACCGGGCCAGGACCCGACCGCCGACGCCGTTTTGCGCTCCTCCCGTCCAGTGCCCGGCTGAAGGTGCGTTTGCCTCGAGCGTTTCCGTGCCGCACGTGCGGCCGGATCGATACGCTCGCAGCCGCTTCGCCTCATAGGGGAGACACGCGCATGGCCTGGCGTCCCGATCCGAGCTTCTATCCCTCGCCCCGCATGGCCGCGAAGGCCGCGGCCGAGACGCTCGCCTACGTGGCGATGTTCGATCCCGCGCGGCAGAAACCCGATGGCATCGCCGTCGTCGACCTCGACCCGGCCTCGCCGTCCTTCGGCTCCATCGTCGGCGAGACGCTGATGCCGAACGCCGGCGACGAGCTCCACCACTTCGGCTGGAACGCCTGTTCGTCGTGCCTCTGCCCGAATGCGCCGCACCCGCACGTCGAGCGGCGCTATCTCGTCGTGCCGGGCCTGCGCTCCTCGCGCATCCACATCCTCGACACCAAGCCGGACCCGCGCCATCCGAAGCTCGTCAAGGTGATCGAGCCGGAGGAGATCGCCGAGAAGACCGGCTACACCCGCCCGCACACCGTCCACTGCGGCCCGGAGGGCATCTACGTCACCGCGCTCGGAAACGCCGAGGGAAAGGCGCCCGGCGGCATCTTCATCATGGACCCGGAGAGCTTCCAGCCGCTCGGCCGCTGGGAGATCGACCGCGGCCCGCAGGTGCTCGCCTACGACGGCTGGTGGCACCTCGGCCACGACACCATGGTGACGAGCGAGTGGGGCACCCCGGACACCTTCGAGAACGGCCTCGTGCCGGAGGTGCTGCTCGGCTCGAAGTACGGCCGCAAGCTGCACTTCTGGGACCTCAACAAGCGCAAGCATCTCCAGGAGATCGACTTCGGCGAGGAGCACCAGCTCGTCTTCGAGCTCCGCCCGGCGCACGACCCGACCAAGGCGTACGGCTTCGTCAACTGCGTCGTCAGCCTGAAGGACCTCTCCTCGTCGATCTGGACCTGGTACCGCGACGGCGACAAATGGGCGGTGAAGAAGGTCATCACCATCCCCGCCGTGCCGGCTGCCGCCGACGACCTGCCGGCGATGCTGAAGGGCTTCGGCGCCGTGCCGCCGCTCGTCACCGACATCGACCTGTCGATGGACGACCGCTTCCTCTACGTCGCCTGCTGGGGCCTCGGCGAGCTCCACCAATACGATGTCTCAGACCCGTTCGAGCCCAAGCTCGCCGGCAAGGTATCGATCGGCGGCATCGTCGCGCGCGCGCCGCACCCCGGCTCGCCCGGCGTGAAGCGCTCCGGCGGGCCCCAGATGGTCGAGATCTCGCGCGACGGCAAGCGCGTCTACTTCACCAACTCGCTCTACGGCGCCATCGACACGCAGTTCTACGAGGGCGGCTTCGACGGCTGGATGGTGAAGCTCGACGTCGGCGCGGACGGCGGCATCGCCTTCGACGAGAAGTTCTTCGTCGACTGGCCGAAGGGCCACCTCCCCCACCAGGTGCGGCTCGAGGGCGGCGACTGCTCGTCGGACTCGTATTGCTATCCGTGAGGGGGGACAACGATCCGCGCTGCCGCCCTTCGGCGGCCCCACCCCCCGCGCCGCTACTTGTGCCGCCAGACTTTCACCGCCGAGACCAGCAGGATGGCGGTCAAGAGCGGCAGCAGCACGCCGCTCGGCACGATGCCGAGCAGCAACCCGCCGATGAACGCCCCGACGATCGAGCCCGCCGCCATCACTAGGAAGAACATCCGGTTGCGGCCGAGCACGGAAAAGCTGCTGTCCTGGCTGTAGCGGGCGAAGCCGACCAGCATGGTCGGCAGACTGACCGCCAGCGACAGGCTGCCGGCGAGCTTCACGTCGACGCCGAACAACAGCACCAGCGTCGGGATCAGAAGTTCGCCGCCCGCCACCCCGAGCAGCGACGCGACGACGCCGATCAAGAAGCTGGCGACGACACCGGCGATCCACAGCGCCGGTCCCGTCGGAAGCAGCGAGCGACCGGACGCACCGGCCTCGTGGCCAAACAGCAGCACGGCGGCGATCACCACGAGCAGCACGGCGATCACGCGGTAGAGCGTCTCCGACCTGAGCCGTGTCGCCCAGCCGGCGCCGGCCCAGGCGCCGAGCAGGCTGCCCGCCAGCAGGTTGGCGATGATCGGCCACTCGGCGGCGACCTCGCCGAACGGCACGGCGGCGGTGCGGAACGGCAGCGCGAAGGCGACCACCACCAGGCTGGTCGCCTTGTTGAGAATGACCGCTTCCAGCGCCACGAAACGGAACAACCCGATCAGCACAGGCAGCCGGAACTCGGCACCGCCGAGCCCGATCAGGCCGCCGAGGGTGCCAATCACCGCCCCGATGCCGAAGGCGGCGGCCGCGCTCCGGCGCCTTTCCTCGGGCTCGTTCGACGAAGCGGCCATGCGGGCCCCTCAGCGGCCCGAAGCCGGGCTAGGATCGAGCTGGAGTGTGATGTCCGCGGAACCGTCGTTCGGGACGTCCCGGCAGGCTTGCCGCAAGGCACGCTTTCACACTGGCAGCCTAGGTCACCCCGGTGACGACGGAAAGAGGATGAACGATTCCGCCGCCACTCTTTGGCCGTGGCTGGCGCTTGCCGGGCTCGGCGCCTTCCACGGGCTCAATCCGGCGATGGGCTGGCTGTTCGCCGTCGCCCTCGGCCTGCACCGCGGCAGCCGCGGCGCCGTGCTATTGGCGCTGCCGCCGATCGCGCTCGGCCACGCCGCGGCGGTGGCGGCGACGCTCGCCCTCCTCGTCGGAATCGGCTTGCTGATCGACGCCCGTCTGGTCGCGATCGGCAGCGGCGTGCTGCTGATCGGCTGGGCCGCGTGGCACCTCGTGCGGGGCCACGCCCGCCGCGTGCGCATCGGCATGACGACCGGCCTCGCCGGGCTGACGATGTGGTCGTTCCTGATGGCGGTGGCACACGGCGCCGGGCTGATGCTCGTCGCCGTCGCGCTGCCGCTCTGCCTCACCGGCGCGCCGGGGGCGGAGCTCACAGCCTCCGGCTCGGTGGCGATCGCGTTCGCCGCGCTCGGCATCCACACGGCGGCGATGCTCGCCACCATCGCCACTGTGGCGCTCGTCGTCTACGAGTGGGCGGGCCTCGGCTTCCTGCGCCGCGGCTGGATCAACCTCGACCTCGTGTGGAGCGCGGCGCTCGCGGCGAGCGGCGCGCTCCTGATCGTGCTCGCCTGACCGGCGGAGCGGAGCCTCAGAGGCCGAGCTTCTCCTTCACCGCCGCCGCGCCGTCGCCGCCGTCGAAGGTGGTGACGCCGGCGACCCACGGCTCGACCACGGCCGGGTTCGCCTTCAGGTAGGCGAGCGCCGCCTTGTTCGGATCCGTGCCGTTGTCGAGGATCTCGCCCATGATCTCGTTCTCCATGTCGACGGTGAACGTCAGCTGGGTGAGCAGCTTGGTGAGGTTGGGGCAGTCCTCGGTGAAGCCTTTGCGCACCACCGTGTGCACGCTCGACGAGCCGAAGTTCGGGCCGAATTCCTTGTCGCCGCCGGTGAGGTAGACGAGCTCGTGGTTGGTGTTCATCGGGTGTGGCTCCCAGGCGGGGAAGACGACCCACTCGTCGCGCCCCTCCGCCCGCTTCACCTGCCCGAGCATGCCCTGTTCGGACGATTCCACGATGTCCCAGCCCTTCAGCCCGTGGTCGCCCTGGTCGACCATCTTGGTCAGCGTCTGGTTGACCGCCGAGCCCGCCTCGATCGAGTAGATCTTCGATCCGAACTTCTCGGCGTTCGGGGCGAGGTCCTTGAAGTCGGTGACGCCGGCGTCGGCGACGTACTTCGGCACGGCGAGCGTGAAGCGGATGCCGTCGAGGTTCTGCTTCACCACCACCATGTCGCCGGAGGCGACGAGCGGCTCGACGAAGCGCGCCTGCACCGGCATCCAGTTGCCGAGGAAGACGTCGAGCTCGCCGATCTTCAGGCCCTCGAAGGTCACCGGCACGGCGAGCGTGTTGACCTTCTGCTCATAGCCGAGCGCCTCGACGACGACGCCGAACAGCGCGTTGGTGGAGGTGATGTCCGTCCAGCCGGGATCCGACATGCGCACCACCTTGCAGGCGGGCGCGTCGGCGGCGAAGGCGGCGGTGGCGAGGGCGGTCTGCGAGAGCGCCGCCGCGGCGGCGAGGCTGAGCACGGCTTTCAGCGCGGCGTTCATGGCTGTGGTCCCTTCTGCTGGTGGGCTTGTTCGTCGTCGTCGTTTGTCGTCCTGCGGCGTCGTCAGGCCGCGTCCGCCGCGGCTGGCCGGACGCGCGGAAAGCGGGCGCGCGCCTCGAGGTCGTCGAGGTCGGCGAAGCGGCGGATGTAGCTGCGCGAGGCGTCGCGGATCGGCTGGTGGTCCCACTTCGGGTCGGCGCCCTGCTCCAGCGCCGCGGCGACGAGCCGCCGCCGTCGCTGGCTGGCGCGCACCGCCGCATCGAGCGCCGGCAGGTCCCAGCGTCCCGCCACTTCGGCCCGGAGCTCCGCCACCCGCCCGCCCCCGGCGGCGTCGCTCGCGAGGTTGAGGCGCTCGTCCGGGTCGCTGGCGAGGTCGTAGAGCTGGTCGGGATCGACCGGGCTGTGGATGAACTTCTCGGACCCGCGGCGGATCATCACCACCGGCGCCACGGCGCCCTCGGCGAGGTATTCGCCGATCGCCTCGTCGTGGCCGTCGCCGCCCGACAGGTGCGGCAACAGGCTGCGCCCGTCGATCTCGTCGAGCCCGTCGGCCGCGCCGCCGTCCGCCGCGATCTCGGCGAGCGTCGGGGCGAGGTCGACCAGCGAGACGCACGACCTCACCCGCCGGTTGGAGAAATGCCGCGGCGCATGCACGATCAGCGGCACCCGTGCCGACCCGTCGAGGAAGCTCATCTTGTACCAGAGCCCGCGCTCGCCGAGCATCTCGCCGTGGTCGCTGGTAAGGATCACCACCGTGTCGTCGGCGAGCCCGGTCTCCTCCAGCGCCTGCGTCAGCCGGCCGACGATGCCGTCGACGAAGGACACCGCGCCGAGATAGGCCCGCCGCGCCCTCACCACCTGCGCGGCGTTCACCGGCTCGACGTCCATGTTGGAGACGTGGCGCAGCCGCGCCGAGTGCGGGTCGAGCGGCGCGTTGGCGAAGGTGACGCGCGGCAGCCCGGCGTCCTCGTCGCGGTAGAGATCGAAGTAGCGCCGCGGCACGGCGAACGGGTCGTGCGGATGCGTCAGCGAGGCGACCAGGCAGAACGGCCGCGTATCGGCACCACGGGCGGCGTCGTAGATCGCCCGCTCGGCGGTGAACGCCACCTCCTCGTCGAAGTCGAGCTGGTTGGTGCGGATGCAGGCGCCGGCGTCCGCCACCGAGGTCATGTTGTGGTACCAGCTCGGCCGCCGCTCCGGATGCTCCCAGTCCGGCGTCCAGCCGAAATCGGCCGGGTAGATGTCGGTGGTAAGCCGCTCCTCGAAGCCGTGCAGCTGGTCCGGGCCGGCGAAGTGCATCTTGCCGGCGAGCGTCGTGCGATAGCCGCGCATCCGCATCAGGTGGGCGAAGGTCGGCACGTCCGAGCCGAAGGGTGCGGCGTTGTCGTAGCCGCCGGTGCGTGAGGGCAGCCGGCCGGTCATGAAGGCGGCGCGGGAGGGCGCGCACAGCGGACTGTTGCAGTAGGCGCCGTCGAACACGACACCATTCGCCGCCAGCCGGTCGATGGCGGGTGTCCGGGCGCGGCCGCCGTGCGCGGCCAGCACCATCGGATTGAGCTGGTCCGCCATGATCAGGAGTACGTTCAGCCGCCGCCGCGCCACCGCTTCCCACCTCGCCACGCCTCAAGGATCGCCAGAGTTTCCGGCCGACGCGCAGTGTCGTAAACTCGTCGCGACGAGATGAAGGCATGCGTGAATTTCATGGCAGTGAAGCCCAGATTGCCGCCTCTGCAACAGTTCGCGGTACTGGAGGCGGCGGTGCGACACCGCGGCTTCACCGCGGCGGCACGCGAACTCGGCCTGACGCAGTCCGCCGTCAGCCGACAGATCTCGGCGCTCGAGGAGAAGCTCGGCGTGCCGCTGTTCGACCGCGTCTGGCGCGGCGTCACGCCGACGGAGGCGTGCCTGCATCTCGCCGGAGCGACCGGGGAGGCGCTCGCCGCGCTCGCCCGCGCCGTCGAAGCGGCGCGCACCATCGGCGGCGCACACACGCTGACCGTCGCCACCGACTTCGCCTTCGCCGCCTTCTGGCTGCTGCCGCGGCTGACCGAGATGCGCAAGGTGATCGGCGGGGTCGACGTGCGCATCGTCACCCGCCAGGAGGACTTCGACCCCGACACCGACGACGAGGACGTGTCGATCGTCTTCGGCGGCGGCCCGTGGCCGCGCGCTCGCGCCACGCTGCTCGTCGGCGAACACGTGACGCCGGTCGCCTCGCCCGCCTTCCTCACGGAGGCCGGCATCGCCGGCGTCGCCGATCTCGACCGGCTGCCGCTGTTGCACCTCGACGCGCCGGCGCCCGGCCGATGGCTCGGCTGGGCCGACTACGCGGCGAGCGTCGGCACGCGGCTCTCCGGCCGCACGCCCGGGCTCGCCTTCAACAACTACATTCTCGTCGTGCAGGCGGCGATCGCCGGCCAAGGGCTGGCGCTCGGCTGGCGGCCGCTCGTCGACGACGCGCTCGCCCGCGGACTGCTCGTGCCGGCGCCGCTCCCGGTCGTCACCAGCGACCGCGGCTACCACCTGGTGCGGCCGAACCGCCGCGTCGAGCCGGCCGGCGTCGCCCCCTTCCGCCGCTGGCTGCGCCAGACGCTCGCCGGCCTCGCCTGAGCCGTCAGCGCTGCGGTAGGGCCCGCTCCTCCTCCACTGTCAGCGCATCGCCGGCGCCGGCGGCGTCCAGGAAGGCATCGACGACGCCCGTCGCGATGTCTGACGCCGGCGTGTAGGCGCCGTCGGTGCCGGAGGCCGCCACTGCCACCTCGACGGCGAGCCCCGAACCGCGGTCGCAGGCGACGGCCTCCACCGCGCCCGTCCCCGCCGGCTGCAGCGTGAACACCCGGCAGACGCCGCCCTCGACCGGAAAGCTCGCCACGGCCTCGAGCCGCCGCCCGTCGGCGAGCGTCCGCGTCTCGCCGCCCACGAGGCCAGCTAAGCCGGCGACGACGGCCGGATCGGCCCCGAGCAGCCCGGCGGCCGCGACATCGCCGCCGGGGGCCCGCGTCTCGCCGAGCAGGAAGCCGGCGAGCCCGGCGGCGAGCATCAGGCAGGCGGCGATCGGCAGCGCCGCATAAGCGGTGCGGCGGCGGACCGGGAATGCGACGACGTTCGGAGCCGCTGCCGCTGCCGCCGGTAAGGGCGTGGTTGAAACCGACGCGGCGGCAGGCGTCGGCGCAGGTGCGACCGCCCCGGCCTTCGCCCGCTCCGCCGCCGCGCGCACCGCCGCCACCAGCGCCGCCGGCACCGGCGCGGCGCGTTCGTCGGCGAAGGCGCCGCGGGCGAGCAGGCGGGTGTCGCGGAAGTCGGCGGCGCGCCGGCGCAGCCCGGCGTCGCCGGCGATCGCCCGCTCGATCATCGCCGCCTCGTCGGCGCCGAGCTCGCCGTCCACATAGGCCATCAGCATCTCGTCGCTCACCTCTGCCGTCGGGTCGCGGCCGTCGTCGGTCGTCATGGCCGTCCTCCTGCGCTGCGGTCATCCTGCTGAACCGTCGGCTGGTCGAGCGCCGCGGCGAGCGCCCGGCGGGCGCGCGACAGCCGGCTCATCACCGTGCCGATCGGCACCTCCAGCACCTCCGCGGCGTCCCGGTAGCTCAGATCCTCGACGCAGACGAGCATCAGCACCTCGCGCTGCTCCTCGGGAAGGCGGTCGATCGCCACCCGCACGGCCGCCATCGTCGAGCGCACCTCGACGGTGCGCCGACCGTCCTCGCCGGCGATCTCGAGCCCCGCCTCGTCGTCGTCGAGCGAGGTCTCGTCGCGGCGGCGGCGATGCCGGTCGATCCACAGGTTGCGGAGGATGCGGAACATCCAGGCGTCGAGCCGCGTGCCCGGCTGCCAGCTGTCGATCGCCGCGAACGCCCGCTCGCAGGCCCCCTGCACGAGGTCGTCCGCCTCGTCGCGGCGGCGCGCCAGCGACAGCGCGAAGCTGCGCAGCCGCGGCAGCATCGCCACGATCTCGTCGCCGATCTCCACCGTCGCCATGCCGCTTCCCCGTCGCCGACCGCGCATGCCTGCCTTACGCGCGGCGCGGCGCTTTATTCCCCTGTCTGACGGAATTGTGAGGCCGAGGGAATGTGCACCCCCTTTCCTCGTTGTGCGGAGGGTACACATGCCGACGTGAAGGATTTGCCGATGCCGCGCCCTGCCCCGCCGTGCCTCCGCCGCCCGTTCGTCGTGCTCGCCCTCTCGGCGGCGCTGCTCGCCGGCGCACCCGCGCTCGGGTTGCCGACGCTCGGCATCGTCCCGGCGTTCGCCGACGACGGCGACGACGGAGGGGACGACGGTGGCGGGGGCGGCGGCGGCAATCGTGGCGGCGACGCCGGCCGGTCACGCGCCGGCACCGAGGGCTCCCGCGCTCCCGCAGGCTCCAGCCGGCTGCCGATCGACAGCGCGCTCCGGCGGCTCATCAAGCCGCGGGACGACGGCGGCGGCAACCGCCAGGTTCGCCGGCAGGAGCGCCGCCAGCCGGCCCAGCGCGCCAACCCCCCGCCGCCGCCACCACCGCCGGAGTTCGTCGTCGCCGTCACCTCGGCCGACGACCTCATCCGCATCACGGCCGCCGGCTACACCGTCGTCGAGCAGGCGCCGGTCGCCCTGATCGGCGCGGAGATCGCCCGTCTGCGGGCGCCGGCCGGCACCAGTCTTGACGCAGCACGCGCCGCCGTGGCGGCCGTCGCCCCGACCGCGCTCGTCGATCTCAACACGCTCTACCGGCCGGACGAGCCGGAAGCCGACGAGGTCACGCCATCGGACACGACGGCCGCTGCGGCGCCCTGTAGGGGCGCGGCCTGTGCCGCGTTCGAGCAGGTCGGCTGGCTCGCCCCGCCCCGACGGTGCACCGCCTCCCCGGTGATCGGCATGGTCGACACCGGCGTCAACGCCGAGCACGACACGTTCGCCGGCCGTGCGCTTGAGGTCGTGCCGCTGGTCGGCGGCGACCGCCGTCCGGCGGACGAATTGCACGGCACGGCGGTGGCGGCGCTGTTCATCGGCGACACCGCCTCCCGCTCGCCGGGGCTGCTGCCCGAGGCGCGGCTGATCGCCGTCGAGGCCTTCCACCGCGACGCCGCAGGCGCCGCCGCCGACGCCTTCGCGCTGGTCAGGGCAATCGACCGGCTCGCCGGCAGCGTCGAGGTGATCAGCCTGTCGCTCTCCGGCCCGCCGAACGCCCTCGTCGAGCGCACGGTCGCCGCGACGCTCGCCCGCAATGTCGCGATCGTTGCCGCCGCCGGCAACGAGGGACCCCGCGCCGAACCGCGCTACCCGGCCGCCTATCCGGGCGTCGTCGCCGTCACCGCCGTCGACGGACGCGGCCGCGTCTACCGCAGTGCCGGCCAGGGACCGCACGTCACCTTCGCCGCCCCCGGCGTCCAGCTTTCGGTCGCGCGCTCCGTGCGCGGCGTGAGGCAGCGCTCCGGCACGTCCTATGCGGTGCCCTTCGTCGCCGCGGCGATCGCGGCGGCGCGCGACGCGCTGCCCGATCCGGCGGCCGTCCCTGTCGCGGACACCATCACCGGCCTCGCCGAGGCGACGATCGATCTCGGCGAAGCAGGTCGTGACCCAGTGTTCGGCGTCGGCCTCGTGCAGGCTCCGCCCGCGTGCGCGACCCCGGTGTTGCTTCCGGTGGCGCTGGAGGCGGATGCGGCGCTGCGGTGAGGCCCGCGGCTCGGATCGAGACATCCGTCTCAGCGAGTTGCACACCTATTTCGCGGAGAACCGGCTATTTTCCATGGCCGTTACGCGGCCACGAGTACCTTCCATGAATGAGATCGCCGTTCGTCTCGCAGCCCGCTTGTTCGATCGCGAAGTCATCCAGAACCAATATCGCAGCGAGTTCATCGAGGAGATGATCTCGCCACTGCTGGCGCAAGATGGCTGGAGTCACAACGGCGGGAACTGGGCGGGGTGGGATTTCGAACACGCTGACGGCACGCGACTCGAGGTGAAGCAGTCCGCTGCCGAGCAGACATGGGCCCCGAGTGGACGGAAGCCGAGCCCCCGGAGGTTCGACGTCGCTGCGCGCAAGGGCCACTATATCGGCGCCGCGTGGACCGCAACGGCGGGCCGGTTGGCAGGGCTCTACGTCTTTGCGTGGAACGGCCACCGCCAGCCGCTGGTGGACCATCGAGACCCGGCGCAGTGGACATTCTTCGTAGTCCCCGCGATCGAACTGCCAAGGGACCGAAAGTCCGTGACCATAATCTGGCTAGAGAATTGGGCCGGCGGCGACAGGCGCAAGGTCGTCGGCATAGGCGGACTGCAGACAAGCGTTGCGGACGCCAAGGCAAAGCTGGCGGAGATCGGTGGCTGACGCCGACCTCGCCGACACTGAAACGCCCTCCCGGAATGTCCGGGAGGGCGCTCTTGGCTGTCATGAGGCGATCGATCAGTCGTCGTCGCCGTCCCGGTCGCGGCGGCGCTTGCCGTCGTCATCGTCGTCGCCATCGTCGTCGACCTTGATCACCAGGCCCTGCCAGGCGTCGCCGTCGAGGCGGGGAGAGAGCTCGAAGACAGCGCTCGCCCGGTCGCCACGTCGACCGCCGCGATCGTCGCGGTCGTCGCCGCGGTCACGTCCGCCCTTGCCCTTGCCCTTCCCCTTGCCCTTGCCGCGATCGTCGTCGCCGCCCTTGCCCTTCTTGCCCTTGCCTTTCCCCTTGCCGCGATCGTCGTCGTCCCGATCGTCGTCATCGTCGCGGTCGTCGTCGTCGCGATCGTCATCGTCGTCATCATCATCGCGATCGTCATCATCCCGATCGTCGTCGTCGCGATCGTCGTCGTCATCGACCTGGACGATGTCCGGGAAGGCCGTCTCGAAGGACGTCAGCTTGTGCGGCGACAGCGGCGCGGCGAGCACCGGGCCGGCGGCCGTGGCCGCGGCGCCGAGGCCGAGCGCGGCGAGGATGGCGAGCTTGGAGGTCATGGTCCGTCTCCCTGTTCGAGGGCTCCGCCGCGGCGAACCCGCCATCATCGGTGGAGCGACGGGGGAGGAACGGCGGCACCGGCGGCTTATGCCCGCGCGCCCAAATTTTTCCCAGAGACCCCGTCGAGCCGGCCCAGAAGCCATTCGACGGCCTCGTCGCCACGTCCTCGTCCGGCCCGCTTTGCGCCACAGACCACCGCCATCGTCCGCCCCCCGCCGGCAGTCCGGCGACAGGCACGAGGGAGATGTGGATGCCGAAGGCCGGCGAAGAGGATGGGCTGAGAACGACGGAGCGGCGGACGGTGCTGTTCGGCCTCGGCGCGATCGCCCTCGGCGGACCGCTGCTGTCGCGACCGGCCGACGCCGCAGGTTCCCACGCCGTCCCGCTCGACCTTTCCGACCTCGAGGCGCGGCACGGTGGCCGTCTCGGCGTTTCGGCGAGCCGGGGCGGCGCGCGGCTCGACTGGCGCGGCGGCGAGCGCTTCGCCTACTGCTCGACCTTCAAGCTGTTCCTCGCCGCCGCCACCCTCGCCCGCGTCGAGCGCGGCGAGGAGGCGCTCGACCGGCCGGTGCCGGTCACCGCCGCCGACGTGCTCCCCCACGCCCCGGTCACCAGGCCGGCCGTCGGGAGCACGCTGACGATCGGGACGCTCTGCCGGGCGGCGGCCGAGCTCAGCGACAACCCCGCCTCCAATATCCTGATCCGCGAGATGGGCGGGCTCGACGCCTGGCGCGGCTGGTACCCGTCGCTCGGCGACGGCGTGACGCGCGTCGACCGGCTGGAGCTGGACCTCAACTCCGCCGTCCCCGGCGACCCGCGCGACACCACCACGCCGTCGCAGACGATCGCCAATCTCGACGCCGTGCTGCTCGGCGACGTCCTGTCGCCGGCGAATCGCGACCGCCTGACCGGCTGGCTCGTCGCCACCCCCACCGGCCCCGGCCGCATCAAGGCGGGCGTGCCGACCGGTTGGCGGGTCGCCCACAAGACCGGCACCGGCCGTCTGCCGGTCAACGACATCGCCGTGCTGTGGCCGTCCTCGGGCGAACCGATCGTGATCGCCCTCTACTACGCCGAGATGCGCAAGGCGCCGCTCGCCGAGCGCGAGGCGGTGCTGGCAGAGGCGACCCGCCTGGTCGTCGCGGCACTCGCCGGCGACTGACGCAACGGCCCCCCGGGGCAGGCCTCCGCCCTCAGAACTCGATGCCGAGGGTGAGGTGGGCCTGCTGGCGGTCGAAGTCGAGGGTGTTGATGCCGCCGCCGATGCCCTGGTGGCCGCCGCCGGCGACCTGGAACGACCAGGCACCCGAGAGGTAGGCGTGCGCGCCGAGGCCGGCATAGAGCGTCGGGCCGAGATAGAGCGCGTGCCCCTGGTGGGTCTCGAAGAACGCCCCCTCGAAGGCTGAGAGGAAGCGCGCCTCGCCGCCGATGAACACGTCGTCCGCCACCCGGCCGGCGAGCGCCGCCGACAGCTCGAGGCCGGATTCGCGCTCGAACTCGTCGCCCTCCTTCGCCCACTCCGGCTCGTAGAGCAGGTTGGCGGCGGCGAATAGCCTGTCCGGCACGATCTCTACGTCGGCCATCGCCTTGAGGCTGACGGCGAAGCCGTCGATGCGCTCGCCGGAGGCCTCGTCGTAGCGCGACCACTCGGGCTCCGCCGAAACCGCGAAACCGAAGGGCGCCGTGCGGCGGTCGAGCAGACGCCATTTGAGCTCCGCTCCGAGGCCGCCGAAGCCGGCGGTCGAGACGTCCTCGAAGCCGCGAATGCGATGGATGTCGAAGGCCGCGAAGGTGGCCGAGCCGGAGATCGTCAGATTGTCGGTGAGGCCATACTCGAACTCCGTCTCGTTCTGGATCGACACGTAGCGGCCGCCGCTGGTGTTCTTCTTGGCGCGGCGACCGAACGCGCCGACGGTGTCGTTCGACAACTCCCGCTCGCCCGCCTCGGCGGTGTCGGTGCCCTCGGTGAAGCCGAACAGGTTCTCGGTCTCGACGCCCTCGTCGTCGTCGGCATCATCGTCGGGCGCGACCGCGCGGGCGCCGGGCGCGTCGTCGTCGTCCTGGTCGACCGTCGCCGGCGTGGCTGGAACGTCCGGATCGTCGTCGTCCGCCAGGACCCCGGGAGCCGCCCCGATCATCAGGGCGAGCGAAAGCGCCACCACGACCGCCGACCGAGCCACGGCATCCTCCGAAAATCGATAGTCAATAGTCGGACGACATCACGGATTCGACGAAGAGTAAATGGAAGTAAAGTCCCCGATTCTACTTATTAGTATTCTCTTAGACCGGTTCTGAACCCTGCGCAGGAGGAGCGTGTTGACTTTGCTCAGTGCGTGCATCTGCGGCCGCGCGTCCGCACGAGGCCTGGACAGGGGCCTCCCGGATGGCGTCTTCCCAGACTCCATCCCAATCGTACGAGTTCGCGTTGCTTCGGACCATCGCTTCAGCGATCTTCCAGCCATCACTTTCCAGTCTGGCGATCGCCCGACCGAAACCCGCATTGTAACAATCCAGCGTCAGCAATCTCTCCTCATCGCTTAACGCGACACAGGCGACGTAGGGAGCGTCCCATACTTTAAAGGGCTCGCGCCGCAGCCTCGGCTCCAGGCTCCCCAAGACCTGTACGCGAATGACCTCGCCCAACATCATCCGCTTCGTCTTGAAGAGGCCCTTGAGGACGATCTTGTCGTTCTCGATGCAGATCTTCATGGCGCTGTCCCGGTGGCGACCGAAACACATCCTATCGTTCCCGTTCGAAGGGAGAACTCCTTCGCGCGCGAATCTGGCTTGCGCCAGCTGGCTGCATGCAGGCGGCCACCTCCCTTCTCCCTGCCGAAGGGCGGGAGAAGCGAGGGTTCGCGCCCAGGAAACGCTCACCCCCGCCCGACGAACGGCATCTTCGTCGCCATCACGGTGAGGAACGGCACGTTTGCCTCCGGCGGCAGGCTCGCCATCCAGACGACGGCGTCGGCGACATGGCTGACGTCCATGCGCGGCTCCACCGCCAGCCGGCCGTCGGCCTGCGGCACGCCCTCGGCCATGCGCGCCGTCATGTCGGTGGCGGCGTTGCCGATGTCGATCTGGCCGCAGGCGATGTCGAAGGCGCGCCCATCGAGCGCCACCGACTTCGTGAGCCCGGTGATGGCGTGCTTGGTCGCCGTGTAGGGCGCCGAGTTCGGTCGCGGCGCGTGCGCCGAGATCGAGCCGTTGTTGATGATGCGGCCGCCGCGCGGCGTCTGCGCCTTCATCAGCGCCATCGCCTCGCGGGTGCACAAAAACACGCCCGTCAGGTTGGCGTCGATCACCGACCGCAGCGTCGCCACCGGCAGTTCGTCGAGCGGCACCGACGGCGAGAACGCGCCGGCATTGTTGAACAGGAGATCGAGCCGGCCGAAGCGCTCGCGCGTCGCCGCGAACAATGCCGCCACGGCGGTGTCGTCGCCGACGTCGGTCGGCACCACCAGGCTGTCGCCGGCGATCTCGGCCGCCGTCGCCTCCAGCGTCTCGCGGCGCCGGCCGGCGAGCACCAGCGTCCAGCCGGCGGCGGCGAGCGCGATCGCGCACGCCCGCCCGACGCCGCTGCCGGCGCCCGTCACCATCGCGATGCGCCGCTGCCGGCCTCCTGCAACCTCCGTCATGGCGCCCTCCCCCGTCGGTTGTCGTTTTCCGCCAGTCCGGCGGCGTCAGAAGCTCAGCACCGCATCGAGGTCCGACAGCGGCGTCATCGCGGCGAGGATGGCGCGCGCCGCCGCCGCGTCGCGGTCCATCTGGGCGACCAGCGCCTCGGCGCTTTCGAACTTCTGCTCGCCGCGCAGCCGCTCGACCAGCGTCACCGCCATCGCCTTGCCGTAGAGGTCGCCGGAAAAGTCGAAGAGGTTCACCTCGAACAGTGGCGCTCCGTCGTCGAAGGTCGGCCGCCGGCCAAAGCTCGCCACCCCGTCGACGAGCCGGCCGTCGACGCGCGCGCGCACCGCGTAGATGCCGTGCGCGGCGGCGCAGTCGTCGGGCAGCCGCAGGTTGGCGGTCGGGTAGCCGAGCAGCCGGCCGCGCTTGTCGCCGTGGCGCACCGTGCCCTCGACCTGCCAGCGCCAGCCGAGCAGCGCGTTCGCCGCGGCCACGTCGCCCGCGGACAGCGCATCGCGGACCCGGGTCGCCGAGACGGCACCGCCGGTCTCGTCCTTCCAAGGCGACACCACGGTGACGCCGAAGCCGTGCCGCGCGCCCGCCTCGGTGAGGAAGGCCGGCGTGCCGGCGCGCGCCTTGCCGAAGTGGAAGTCGTAGCCGATGACGACGTGGCGCACGCCGAGCGCGCCGATCAGCACGTCGTCGACGAAGCCGTCCGCCGACTGCTCGGAGAAGCCGCGGTCGAAGGCGGCCACCACCATGCCGTCGAGCCCGAGCGCCGACAGCACGCGCGCCTTCACGGCGGGCGGCGTCAGCCGGAACACCGGCTGGTCGGGGCGGAAGTGCGTCCGCGGATGCGGCTCGAAGGTGAGCGCGAACGCCGCCGCGCCCGCCTCGTCGGCGATGCGGCGCGCCTGCGACAGCACCGCCTGGTGGCCGCGGTGGACGCCGTCGAAATTGCCGACCACCACCACGGCGCGCCGTTCGCCGGGGCCGACGGCGGCAAGCGGCACGGCGAACGGCCGGACGGCGTCGAGACCGGAGGCGAGCGTCATCGGGCGGCCTTCACAGCAGCATCGGGCTCTCGGCCCGCGTCGGCACCTTCACCAGCGCCTCGCCGTCGAGCACCGTCTTGCCGTCGACGGCACAGACGCACTTGAGCCGCGCCCGCCGTCCCTTTTCGACGAGCTCGGCCACCTCGACGGTGACGGTGACGGTGTCGCCGATGTGCACCGGCGCGTGGAAGTTCAGCGTCTGCGACAGGTAGATAGCCCCCGGGCCCGGCAGCCGCGTGCCGAGCACCGCCGAGATCAGGCTCGCCGTGTAGAGGCCGTGCGCGATGCGGGTGCGGAAGGGCGTGCGCGCCGCGAAGTGCTCGGAGAGATGGATCGGGTTGCGGTCACCGGACACCTCGGCGAAGCCCACCACGTCGGAGGAGAGCACCGTCTTCGACAAGGTCTCCGTCATGCCGACGGCGAGATCCTCGAAATAGAGGGTCCGGAGCGGCGGCAGGCTGGTCGGGGCGGGCGTGTCGGCGTCCATCGTCGCTCCCTGGAGAACCCGGCGGCCGGCCGGGCGTCGGCCGGTTCCGGGCGGGTCAGTCCCAGCGCAGCATCGGCACGCAGGCGGTCACCCGCAATCCCTCCGAGGCGAGTCGCGCCTCGATCAGGGCAAGATCCGGCGCCTCGATGCCGCCGAGCTCGTGGCCGTGGATGCCGCCGACGACGAACAGCACGTCGAGCCCGTTCACCACGGCGCCGCGCACGTCGGTGGCGAGCCCGTCGCCGACGGCGAGAACGCGCGCGCCCGGTCGCGCCTCGGAGATCCGGCGCTCCGCTTCGACATAGATCGGCCGGTGCGGCTTGCCGAGCAGTTCGACGGCCCCGCCGAGGTCCTCGTAGACGCGGGCGAGCGCGCCGGCGCACCACAGGAGCCGCGGGCCACGTTCCACGACGATGTCAGGGTTGGCGCACAGCATCGGCAACCCGCGCGCCACCATCGCCTGGAAGCGCTCCCGGTAGTCCTCCGGCCGGCCGTTGTCCTCGTCCTCGATGCCGGAGCAGACGATGATCTCGGCCGCCTCCGGTCCGACCAGTTCGATGTCGGTGCCCTCGTAGAAGATCACGTCGCGCGGCGGGCCGATCTGGTGGACGCGCCGGGCACCGTGGGCGGCGAGGCGGGAGAAGGTGAGCTCGCCCGAGGTGACGACGCTGTCGAAGGCGGCGCGGCCGACGCCGAGGTCACCGAGTTGGTCGACCACCCCCTGTTCGCGGCGCGGCGAGTTGGTGACGAGCACCACGTGGCCGCCGCCCTGGCGGAAGCGCGTCAGCGCCTCGACGGCGGCCGGATAGGCGGCGACGCCGTTGTGCACTACCCCCCAGACGTCGCAGACGAGCGCCTCGTAGCGCCCGGCGAGCGCAGCGAGGCCAGGGACGAGCGGGGGAGCGGCGGCGAGGCCGTAGGAGAGGTCGGTCATCGCGCGGGGCGTAGCGGGGTGGGCGGGCGCGGTCAAGCGGCGGGAACGCCGAGCACCGCAGGTGGCGGCTGCAAGCCCGACGGCCGTTCCTCCTCACGGCCGAAGACGCGGTAGCCGTCGCGGCCGGACTTCTTGGCGGCGTACATCGCCTGGTCGGCCTCGGCGAACAGCGCGTTGAGGTCGTAGCCGCGGATGTCGGCCGGGTAGGAGACGCCGACCGAGGCGCCGACCACCAGCCGTGCTCCGGCGTGCTCGATCGGCCAGCGTATCCTGGCGATCGCCTCGACGACCAGCCGCTCCACCTCCGCGGCACTGCGCGGGCCCTGTACCAGCACGGCGAACTCGTCGCCGCCGATGCGCCCGATGACGTGCGGCCGCTTGAACACCGTGCGCAGGCGCCGGGCGATCTGCCGCAGGCATTCGTCTCCCGCCGCGTGGCCGTGGGTGTCGTTGATCTCCTTGAAGCCGTCGAGGTCGATCAGCACCAGCGCCGTCGCCGCCGTCGCGCGCGAGGTCGCCCCCAGCGCGCGCGCGAGCCTCCCCTCGAACATCGAGCGGTTGGCGAGGCCGGTCATCGGATCGATCTCGGCGAGCCGCCGCAGCCGATCGAGCAGGTCGCGCTCCTGCGTGATGTCCTGCTTCAGACCGAAGATGCGCACGGCGCGGCCGTCCTCCGCCTCGACATCGATGGTGAGGCGGACCCAGCGGCGATTGCCCTTCGCCGTGCGGATGCGGATGTCGAGGCTGCAGCTCGCACGGTCCTCGATCGCCTTGCGCCGCATGCGTTCCATGCGCAGGCGCGACTGGCGGTCGTAGAGCGAAAGGACGACCTCGCGGCTGACGCGCGCGCCGCGCGGTAGCTCGAAGATGTCATAGACGCCGTCCGTCCAGGTGAGTTCCTCGGTGGCGAGGTCGCATTCCCACACGCCGATGTGGGCGAGCGCCGACGCCCGCTCGTACATCTTGCGGTAGCGCGCGATCGAGGCACCGTCGTCGTGCGCCCGCCGCATCCGCTCCGACAGCGCGTCGGTGAGGTTGCCGATGAGCTGCGCGCGCAGCGCATCGGCGAGCAGCACGCCGACGATCTTGCCGATCTCGCGCAGCCGGTGTCGCTGCTCCGGCAACAACTGCCGCGGCACGACGTCGACGAGGCACAGTGAGCCTGCTGGACGACCCGATTCGAGCATGATCGGCACGCCCGCGTAGAAGCGGATCGCAGGCCCGTCCGCAGCGAGCCGCTTCCCGGCGATCCGGGCGTCGTCGGCCACCTCGTCGACGACGAGCAGGTCGCCCGTCGGCAGCGCCAGATTGCAGAAGGCCGTATCGGCGACGATCGCGTTGCAATCGAGTTCCGAGCAATTCTTGGAACAGAGCGTCTGGTTGTTCACCAGCGACAGCAGAACGACCGGAACATCGAAGGCATTGCAGGCGAGCGCGAGCAGGCAGTCTAGCTCTGATCTTCTGGACACCGCCAAAAGCTCTGCCGGGTGGAGCGACATCATCCTCGAGCCTCGATGCACCAGAGCCGATGTAGCCCGACCAACGGCCGGCCCTCAAGCCCCGCCATCGACCGTGCACACCAGCAGCCACGGCCTCCACACGAAATGGCCTTCGCCAGCGCCGCCCGGTGCAAACGCCATGGTGCGCCCGTTGCCCCGCCGCTAGGCTGCGCCGGGGAGACCGTGCCGCCGGACCCGTCGCGTTTGCTCGCGGACGACGGCCGGGTCACGGCGCGGCGGCTTCGTCGGCCGCCGCTGGGGGAGCCGCGCCAAGCCGATGCAGCAGATCGAGCTGATCGTCGTCTGTCTGCTCGTCGGCGTGCTGCTGCGCCTCTCGGGCAGGATGCCCGAGACGGCGCCGAAGGCGCTCGGCGGCTGGGTCATCAACGTCGCATTGCCGGCGACCGCCTTGCGGACCGTGCACGACCTCGACGTCGACGCCTCCTGGTGGCTCGCCGCGGCGACGCCGTGGATCGGTGCGCTGCTGGCGGTCGCCGTGCTCGCGCCGCTCGGGCGCGCCTGCGGCTGGTCGCGCCAGCGCACCGGCGCGCTCATGCTCGTCGCCGGCTGGGGCAACACCTCGTTCGTCGGCCTGCCGATGATCGCCGCCTTCGCCGGCCCGCAGTGGCTCGGGCTCGGCATCCTGATCGACCTGTTCGGCTCCTACCTGGCGCTGTCGATCCTCGGCATCGGCATCGCCACGGTGGCGAGCGCCGGCCGTTTCGAGGTGCGCGCCGTCGTTCGCCGCATCGCCACGTTCCCGCCGTTTCTGGCGATCCTCGTCGCGTTCGCGACCAACCACCTCGAACGGCCCGAATGGATCACCGACGTCGTCGGCTCGCTCGCCGACACGCTCACCCCGATCGCGCTCGCCGCCGTCGGACTGGCGCTCCGGCTCGACCGCTTCGCCGGGCGCATCGGCGCGCTTGCCGTCGGGCTCGGCTGGCGCCTCGTCGCCGCGCCAGCCGCCATCTTGCTGCTCGCCGTGGTGATGGGGGCGCCGCACGATCCGGTCGCCCGCATCGCCATCCTCGAGATGGCGATGCCGCCCTCGCTCGGCGCCAGCATCATCGCCATCGAGCACGACCTCGAGCCGGACCTCGTGGCACTGATGATCGGCCTCGGCGTGCCGCTCGCGATCCTCACATCGGCGCTGTGGTGGGAGCTCTTGAGGCTGCTCTGACGGCCTCAGGGAAACCGCAGCAGATCGCCGGTCAGCGGCATCGCCTCCCGGCGTCCGCCGTTCTCGTCGCGGTCGAAGCTCAGCGGCGTCTCGGAGAACAGCGCCGCGTCCAGCTCCTCGGCCGTCCCGCGGAAGCGGCCGTTCAGGCGCATCGTGTCGAACACGAAGGGCAGCGGATCGGCTTCGATCAGCGACGGCTTGTCCATCACCTGGAAATGCAGGTGCGGCGAGTCGGAGTTGCCGGAGTTGCCGAGCTTGCCGAGCTTTTGGCCGCGCCGGACGACGTCGCCGACCCTGACCGTCACACTTCCGCGGAGGAGGTGTGCGTAGGCGATGAACTGCCGCGGGCCGATCTCGGTGATGACGAGATTGCCGCCGGCGTTGTTGAACGTCGTCGAGGGCGGGAACGAGCCCGGGACGTTGTCCACCATGTTGCGGCGGGCGTACACGACCCGCCCGGGCGCCGAGGCGTAGACGGGGGCGCCGAAGCCCGCCCAGTTCTCGTTCTTCTTCAGGTTTCCCTCGAAGAAGCGGCCGCGATCGTCGAGTTGCAGGAAGTCGATCGCGAACGTCTCCGGTGTCCGCGGCCGACCCTGCGGCGTCAGCACGGTGAAGCGGTGGGGGCCGATCTCCGCGCAGCAGCCGTCGAGATTGAGCCAGTTGCGCCCGCGCAGCGGCGGCGCCAGCACCACGGCGTCGGTGCGGGAAACCGGGATGCGTGCGGCGATCGCCCGGTAGCGCGGACGGCCGGCGACGTCTGGCAGCACCGCCGTCACCCGGTGGCCGAGCCGGCAGGGTATGGCGACACGATTGCGGAAGACGACGTTGACGTAGAGGTAACCGCTCTGTCCCGGCGGGATCAGCGTCGCGTAGCTGTCGCTGTTCGCACCGCCGCGTTCGGCGGAGAGGCTGACCTGGCCTTCGACGTCCTCGCCGCGAAAGCCGCGCACCACCACACGTCCGGCGGTTTCGCCGTTCGCCGCGTCGACGACGTCGAAGCCGGTGATGCGAACCGGCTGCGCCGTGACGTTCTGCGCCGCCAGCACGTAGGCGACGCTGTAGCGCCCGTCACTGCCGCGCACGGGATAGGCCTCGCGCTCGACGGCGGAGATCGTCAGCGGCAGCACCCGAATGCGGCCGCTCGGACCGGCGACGGTGCCGGTCGGATCGGCGCACTGCGCCGCCGCTTGCGGGCTCGAGGGCAGCAGAACGACCGTGAGCAAAGCAACGACGGCCGCGATGAAGATCCGACAGCGGCCGAGCCGTGCCGTCCGGAATCGTACCATTGCACCCCCCATTCTTCTCCTCTCACTGCGGAATACCGCGGAAGACGCGACACGTCACCCGCCACTTTCCCAAACGATCGTCGATCACGGCCCCCTTGAGAGCGTCGGCCGAAAGAGGGAAAAGCACGGCAGGGACGGGCTGCCCGGCATCGAGTCGCGGAGCACGCGCCCCGGTGTCGGAGGACGGATGGCGGCGGTACGGCAGCTCGAGGATGGCGTCATCAACCGCATCGCCGCTGGCGAGGTGGTCGAGCGGCCGGCGAGCGTCGTCAAGGAACTCGTCGAGAACGCACTCGACGCCGGCGCCTCGCGCATCGAGGTGGTCACCGCCGGCGGCGGCAAGACGCTCATCCGCGTCACCGACGACGGCCACGGCATGGACGCCGAGGATCTCGCGCTCGCCGTCGAGCGGCACTGCACCTCGAAGCTGCCCGAGGACGACCTCGCGGCGATCGCCACGCTCGGCTTCCGCGGCGAGGCGCTGCCGTCGATCGGCGCGGTGGCGCGGCTCGCGATCGCCACCCGCGCCGCCGGTGCGCCGCACGGCGTCGAGATCGTCGTCGAGGCGGGCCGGCGCGGCGACATCGGCCCGTCGGCGATGGTGCGCGGCACGCGCGTCGAGGTGGCGGAGCTGTTCTTCGCCACGCCGGCGCGGCTGAAGTTCCTGAAGTCGGAGCGCGCCGAGGCGACGGCCATCACCGAGGTGGTACGGCGCCTCGCGCTCGCGGCGCCGCACGTCGGCTTCACCCTCGCCGGCGCCGACCGGGCGAGCGTCGAATGGCCGGCGCGCAGCGGCCCCGACGCGCTCCGCCGCCGCATCGCCGACGTGGTCGGCGCGTCCTTCGTCGACGACGCGATCGAGATCGACGCGGCGCGCGAGGGCGTCCGCCTCACCGGGTTCGCCGGGCTGCCGGTGGCGACGCGCGGCACCGCCGCGCAGCAATACCTCTTCGTCAACGGCCGGCCGGTGCGCGACCGCGTGCTGATGGGGGCACTGCGCGCCGCCTACCAGGACGCCATCGCCCGCGACCGCCACCCGGCGGCGGTGCTGTTCCTCGACCTCGACCCGCACGAGGTCGACGTCAACGTGCACCCGGCGAAGGCGGACGTGCGCTTCCGCGACGCCGGGCTGGTGCGCGGCCTGATGATCGGCGCGATCCGCCAGGCGATCGCCCGCACGGCGCTGCAGCCGGCGCGCGGCGGCGCCGTCGCCGCCGTCGGCGCGTTCCGGTCGGCAGGCACCTATGCCCCGCCGCTCCGCCCGGCGACCGACTGGCGCGGCTCGCCGCTCAGGCCGCTCGACGGGACGGCCAACGCCGCGGCGGGACTTGGCGAGCGGTCCGGCTTCGCCGAGGTCGCTCAGGCCGCCTTCGCGGCCGTCGCCGAGCCCTCTGCCGACCGCCGCGCCGACACCGCCGAGATCGCCCCGGACCGTCTCGCGCGGCCGCTCGGGGCGGCGCGGGCGCAGTTGCACGAGACCTACATCGTCGCGCAGACCGCCGACGGCATCGTGCTCATCGACCAGCACGCGGCGCACGAGCGGCTCGTCTACGAGAAGCTGAAGGCGGCGCGCGCCCGCGACGGCGTGCCGACCCAGGCGCTCTTGGTGCCGGAGATCGTCGAGCTTCCGGCCGACGACGTCGAGCGGCTGATCGCCTTCGCCGAGCCGCTGGCCGGCCTCGGGCTGGTGCTGGAGGGTTTTGGCCCGGGGGCGGTGGCGGTGCGCGAGACACCGGCGTTGCTTGGCCGCGTCGACGCCACCCGCCTGGTGCGCGACCTCGTCGACGAGATCGCCGAGTTCGACCGCGCCGACGCGCTGTCGGACCGCCTCGACCGCATCGCCGCCACCGTCGCCTGCCACGGCTCGGTGCGCGCCGGCCGGCGCCTCAGGCCGGAGGAGATGGACGCGCTCTTGCGCGAGATGGAGGCGACGCCGAACTCGGGCACCTGCAACCACGGCCGGCCGACCGTCGTGCATCTGACGCTCGCCGACATCGAGCGGCTGTTCGGCCGGCGCTGAGATGACCTCCCCGACCGACACCGAGGCCGACGGCCGCATCGCCGCGCTGAAGCTCTACGGCGAGCGCAACACTGGCACGCGGGCGCTCGCCGAGGCGATCGCGGCGAACTTCGACGTGCCGATGCTGCGCCCCTCCGCGCGCGGCCGCATCGCCACGCTCGACGCGGCCGTACAAGAGCGCGCCGGGCTGCTCGCACGCACCCTTCCGCACTTGCGCCAGCGCATCCGCGAGGCGGTCGTCGACGAGGCGAGCCGGCCCTTCGTCACCTCCGGATTCGGCTGGAAGCACGCCGCGCCGCCGGTGGACGTGATTCTCGCCGACGCCCGCGCGGCGACGATGCTGTTCGTCGTCGTCACCAAGCACCCGCTGTTCTTCCTGAAGTCGCTCCACCGCCGGCCGCACCACGACGTGCTGCTGCGCTGGCCGAAGCCGTCGCTGTCGCGCTTCCTGCGCCAGCCGTGGCAGCCGGTCGAGCGCGACCTGGTCGGCCTTGGTCGATTGGTCTCGCCGGCAGACCTTTGGACCGCCAAGGCGCGCGCCTACCGGGCACTCCTCGACGCCGCGCCGCACGGCCTGCACGTCCGCTACGAGGACTTCGTCGCCGACTATGCCGGCACGCTCGACCGTGTCGCCGACGCGCTCGGCCGCCGCCGCCGCGCCTGGACGCGGCCGGACCTGTCGACCAAGGGCGATCCGCTCGGCTTCGAGGACTATGCCGGGCGCTACCGGCTGGAGGACGCCGCCCGCGGCTTCTCGGCGGCGGACCTCGCCTTCCTCGACGCTCGCCTCCCGGACGACCTCGTGGCGTCGTTCGGCTACGCCCTGCCCGCCTGACCGCACGCGGTTAGGCCGCCACCTCCGCTACCGCCGCGATGCGGAGCCGGTCGCCGCCGGCTCGCTTCGCCGCGTAGAGCGCCCGGTCGGCGGAGGCGAGCAGCGCCTCGATCGGCAGCACGCTATGCAGCGACGCAGCGATGCCGGCGGAGGTCGTGCAACCGCCGACGCAACCCTCCACCTTGCCGGAATAGTCCCGGAACGCCGCCATCAGCCGCTCGGCGACGATCGCCGCCTCCGCCGCATTCGTCTCCGGCAGCACCACCGCGAACTCCTCGCCGCCGAGCCGTCCGGCGGTATCGCCGGCTCGCAGCGTCGCGGCGGCCGCCGCCGCGAAGGCCTGCAGCACGGCGTCGCCGACCGGATGGCCGAAGCGGTCGTTGACCTCCTTGAAGCGGTCGAGGTCGAAGGCGATGACGGCGGTGGGCCGGCCGCGCCGCGCCGCCTCCGCCACCACCGCAACGCCGCGCTCCAGCAGCGCCCGGCGGTTGGCGAGCCCGGTGAGCGCGTCGGTGCGCGCTGCGTCGCGCAGTTGCTGTTCCACCCGTTCCTTCGTCAGCGACACCACCAGCACGGCGATCACCTGCACGAAGACGATCGATTCCAGGGCCACCGGTCCGAACCAGGCACTGCGGAAGGCCTGTGCCGCGGCGTTCATCTCCGACAGCGCGAGCGGCACCCGCAGGCTGATGGCGGCGGCGTGGACTGCCAGCACCACGGCCACCGGATAGCGGCCGCGCAGTCCGTCGTGCCGCCAGAACTCGGCCGCCGCCAGGGCGCCATAGAGCGTCGAGACCGCCGCCGCGAGCGCCACGCGGTAGGAGAAGACGTCGTAGAATCCCGGGAACTGGCACGCGGCGAACCACAGGAGCGGCCCGGCCAGCGGCACCCACAGCGGCGCCGGGCGGCCGTTGAAGGCGCGACCGGCGTTCCAGGCGAGCCCCACCCCGAACACCGCGAGGGCAGTGGCGACGTCGATCGAGAGCCGATCGGACAGGATGCCGCGACCGGCGAACAGGAAAGTGGCGGCGGAGCCGGCGGCGTAGGCGCAGGCGATCCACAGCAGCGTTCGCTCGGCGCGGTTCTGCAGCCAGCACCAGAGCAGCAGCAGCGTTCCGGCGAAGGTGGAGACGACGACGACGACGAAGAGGGTCGGCGGATCAGCGGGCATGGGGTTCGCCGGGTCTCTGCTGGGAGGCGGAGCGCATCGCCGGAGCCATGATCCTGGTCGGTCCTCGGGCGATGCGCCGCGTCTTGGCGCGGTCGTCGTTCACCTCGACGAAGGTATCCCGTCAGCGGCCGCGCGACCTCAGGCCGGTTCGCGATTGCGGCGACGGCGGATACGCGCGGCGAGGCTCTCCGGACCACTGGACGCCTCCGGCGGCAGCATCGGTTCACCGGCGACGAGCTCGTCGATCTGATGGGCGAGCGGGCCGTCCTTGCCGTCCTTCTCGGCCGCCACCGCCACCACCTCGGCGGCGAGCGTGCCGAGTTCCTCGCGCAGCCGCGCGAGTTCGCCGGCCGAGGCGCCGGCGCCACCCGCGAGGGTAGCCCCTGCGATGGGCGCCGCGGCCCTGAGTTCAGCGATCTCGTCGGCCAGCGCATCGGCCCTGACCGACGCCGTCGCCGCCTCGATGCGGCGGGAATCGGCCTCCTCGCGCGCTTCGCGCAGTGCCGCCTGCATCTGCGTCAGCGCCGCCTTCGCCTCCGCCGCGGCCCGGTTGGCGGCGGCCGCCTCCTGCGCCTTGCGAGCGGTTTCCGCCGCCCTCGCCTCGGCCGCCGACTGCGCCTCCGACAGTTCCTGGTCGCGGTCGCCGAGCGCCGCAGTCGCCGACGACAACGCGGCCTCGGCAGCGGTGATCACGCCGGCCTTGCGGTCGAGCTCGCTCTTCAGCGCGGCGATCTCCGCCGAAAGGCGGGCGATCTCGGAGCGAGCGGCGGACAGTGCCGGCCCGGAGGTGTCGACGGGCTTCGGCGGCGGCGCCGCGACCTCGCCGGCGGAGGGAGCCGGCGCCGCGGCGGCGGCGACGGCGGACACCCTCCCGGCCTCGGCCGCGGCCTTCGCCGCTACGAGTTCCTCGCCTGCGGCGGCGAGTTGCGCCGTTTTCTCGGCGAGCGCCGCCTCCAGGGCCGCGAAGCGCTGGCGAGCCGCCTCGCTCGCCTCCGGGATATCGGCGAGCTCCGCCACGGTGGCGGGCGCAGCGGCAGCGCCCGACTGGCGCAGCCGGGCATTGTCGATCCTGAGGCGACGCGCCGTCTCGGCGAGCCGCTCCGCTTTCTGCTCGAGGCCTCGATAGGCGATGGCGAACTCGGCGCGCAAGATGTCGCGATCGGGCCGGAAGCCCCGCACCGGACCCTTCGCCGCCGCCTTCGATGGTTTGCGCCTGCGCCCGAGGACGAGCGCGAGCACCACCAGCGCGACGAGCGCCCCGCCCGCGATCCAGGCGGCGGTGATCAGGTCCTGTCCGTCCAAGGCGCGCCTCTCCGCAGCGTCGAAACCGCGCCGACCCTATCGCGAAACGGCGTGAGCAGCCACAGCGCCCGTGCCGCAGCGCACCGCAATGCGGTCAGAACGGGTTCCAGGTTGGCCGATCGGTGAATTTCAGGTAGCCGAGATTGATGCCGAGGCGGGCGCCGACGCCGGCCCTGACCGGGACGACGTAGGTGAGATCGGCGGCGAGCACCGTCATGCCGAAGCCGCCGACGAGGTAGGCGGAGCCGTTGACGCCGACATAGCGCTGGAACAACTGCGCGACGGAAGGGAGATTGTAGACGAGCATCATCACCCGCGCGCCGTCGCCGCCGAGGTCGAACCCGACCGATGGTCCCTGCCAGTACAGCGCCTGTTCGCCGCTGGTGCGCGTGTAGAGCCGACCCTCGCCGTAGCGCAGCCCGCCGAATACCGCGCCGGATGCCTCCTCGCCGAGGATGTAGCCGTTCGGCTCGCCGTAGTCGGAGAACGCCTTCTCGATGACGGTCGCGAGGCCGCCGGAGATCTGGCCGAAGAAGCCGTGACCGGCCCGCACGATCTCGTCGGAGGAATAGGTGGTCCCCGGCTGCTGCGCCGGCGGTGCTGGGGCGGGCGCGTAGGCGGGCTCCGGGTACGGCGGCGGCGGCTCGGGCGCGTCGACGTTGTCGAGCGGCGGCAGCGACTGCGCCGCAGCCGGCAGAGGTGCTGTGACCAATGCCGCGAATGCGGCCACGGCCGCCACTTCAAGGATACGCATGGAACTCGCCTCCCTTCGTCGGCGCGGTGCGGCGGCGGGCGGGGTGCCGCCGGCCGTCCGGGTTGTCGAACCGGGGCGCGGGGTGTAACCCTCGCCACGGCACCCGACGGGCCGCCGATTCTCCCGCCAGCCCTCCGCTCCGCAGGAACGCCCCGAGGAACCCCCCGTCCGCCCGATGTCCGAACCGCCCTCCACCCTCGACCTCGCGGCGCTCATCGCCAGCCGCATCTGCCACGACCTGATCAGCCCGGTCGGCGCCATCATCAACGGCCTCGAGGTGCTCGACGAGGACGAGGACGGCGAGATGCGCGAGGTCGCGCTCGATCTCGTCCGCAAGAGCGCGCGCGCGGCCTCGGCCCGCCTGCAGTTCTGCCGTCTCGCCTTCGGCTTCGCCGGATCGGCCGGCGCCACCGTCGACCTCGCCGACGCCGAGCGGGTGGCGAAGGCCTATGTCGACGGCGACCGCGCCCAGCTCGACTGGAAGGTGCCGCCCGGCTACGCGCCGAAGGACCGCGTGAAGCTCGCGCTCACCATCGTGGCGCTGTCGCAACAGGCGATCCCGCGCGGCGGACAGATCGTTCTCTCGGCGACGGCGGCCGATCTCGACGCCTTCGCGGTGACGGCGACGGGAACCCATGCACGCATCCCGGCCGGTCTCGACCGGCTGCTCGCCTGCGAGACGGAAAAGCCCCTCGATGCCCATGCGGCGGTCGGCTTCTATGCCGGCCTGCTCGCCCGATCGGCGGGCCTCGCGGTGTCGATCACCAAGGATGACGACACCGTCCGCTTCGCCGCCGCCTGAGCCGCGCGCCTCAGGCCGACTCGCGGACCGGCTCGTCCGCCGGCTCGCGCAGCACGTAGCCGCGGCCCCACACCGTCTCGATGAAGTTCTGGCCGCCGGAGGCGTTCGCGAGCTTCTTGCGCAGCTTGCAGATGAACACGTCGATGATCTTCAGCTCCGGCTCGTCCATGCCGCCGTAGAGATGGTTGAGGAACATCTCCTTGGTGAGCGTGGTGCCCTTGCGGAGCGAGAGCAGCTCCAGCATCTGGTATTCCTTGCCGGTCAGGTGGACGCGCTGGCCGCCGACCTCCACCGTCTTGGTGTCGAGGTTGACGACGAGCTCGCCGGTCTGGATGACCGACTGGGCGTGCCCCTTCGAGCGGCGGATGATGGCGTGGATGCGGGCGACGAGCTCGTCCTTGTGGAACGGCTTCGTCATGTAGTCGTCGGCGCCGTAGCCGAGGCCGCGCACCTTGTCCTCGATGTTGCCGAGCCCGGACAGGATCAGGATCGGCGTCTTCACCTTCGACACCCGCAGCGTCCTGAGCACCTCGTAGCCGGACATGTCCGGCAGGTTGAGGTCGAGCAGGATGATGTCGTAGTCGTAGATCTTGCCGATCTCGATGCCGTCTTCGCCGAGGTCCGTCACGTAGACGTTGAAACGCTCGGACTTCAGCATCAGCTCGATGCTCTGCGCGATGGCGCTGTCGTCTTCAATCAGCAGTACGCGCATGCCTCATCCCTCGCTGCCCAGGATCCCGGCTCGGCGCCGCGCCCCCGGGTGGAAGACGCGGCGAAGGACTGCGGCTCGTCCTGATTCGACGGATACCCCAAGAGGGTTAACAGATTGCGATTCCCGCTGACAACGACGTTCGAGAGTTACCTCTGCGAATCGTCGGAAAGAGTTGGAATCACATTCCGAATCGAACGGGCCTGTCCCCCCTGCCGCGACGTGACCGGAGCGGCCGGCGCGAGAGGACGAGCCTGCCCGTTCGCGACGACCGATGACACCCACATGGTTGCCGCAGGAGGTAAACGTTCGGTTAGCAACCGTCGCTTCTTCCGCCCCGACGTGCCTGATCGGCGGCGAGAACCATTTGGCAACGACTCGGCGGTTAGCGTCTTCGGCATGGGTCGGGGAGTGGGCACGTCATGAAGCTTCGCGAGAACGTGTTGAGGGCCAAGCACTTCCAGCTGGAGGCGGCGCGTCGTCGCGCCGCCCAGGTGGAGACGATGGTCGCCGAGCTCGATCGCATGGCCGCCGAGCTCGACCAGCAGATTTTGCACGAGGAGCGTCGCGCCGGCATCAGCGACCCGACGCACTTCGCCTATCCGACCTTCGCTCGCGCCGCCCGCCAGCGCCGCGACAACCTCGCCGCCTCGGTCCGCGACCTCGCGCTGCAGCGCGAGCGGGCCGTCTCGGCCCTGGCGGATGCGGAGGCCGACCACGCCGCCGTGCTCGCCCGCCTCGAGCGCACCGAGGAGCGGGCCGGCGAGGACGGCCAGGCGGCGGGCCGCCGGCTGGCGCGGGCGCGGTGAGGGCATCGAGGAGCGCGTCGCCGAGCTGATCCGGGAAACCAGGCTGTGGAAACGCTGGCAACCACCCTACTCACAGCCATTCCAGAGTCATCCCAGGCCTTGTGCCGGGGATCCACGCTCTCCACTCGCTCCGCCGTCACCATGGCCGGCGTTGCTTGGATCCCCGGCACAAGGCCTGGGATGACCGGCGAATGTCGTTGCGATGCAAGCGTCGAAAACCGCTTGCCTCCGCGGAACAAATGCGGAACTATCGGGCGCTCGTCCGACGGAACCCGCCAATGCCGCTCTCTGCCATCCTCCTGTCGGATGCCCCCTTCGCCGATGGCCGGCAGTCGGCGAACGCGCTGGCGATCCGTCGCGGCGCGCGGCGGCTGCTCCGCCTGCACGGCTTCTCGGCCGTCACCGAACTGGCGCTGCCGTCCGGCCGGCGGGCCGACCTCGCCGCACTCGGGCCGGGCGGCGAGGTGTGGATCGTCGAGATCAAGTCGTCGCTCGCCGACCTGCGCGCCGACGTCAAGTGGCCGGAATACCGCCTGCACAGCGACCGGCTGTTCTTCGCCACCCTGCCGGAGGTCGCCGCCGTGGCGCCGTTCCCCGAGGACGCCGGCCTGATCGTCACCGACGGCCATGCCGCCGAGATGCTGCGCCCCGCCCCGGAGCACCGCATGGCCGGGGCGACGCGCCGCTGGCTGACGCTGCGCTTCGCGCACGCCTGCGCCCGCCGGCTGCACGACCTCGAAGACCCGCTCGCCGCCACGCTCGACAGCGCGTTCTGACATCCAGGCCGGCTGCCGCGACCGACCGTCCTCCGGCGTCGCCGGTGCCACGTGCCAGCAGAAGCGACACCCCGACGATGCCGACGGCCGACCCGCACCCTGACACCGCCGCCGTCCCGGCAGCCTGGCGCACGACGCCCGCCGGCCGGCGCCGGGCGCGCGGCCTCGGCCTTGCCTTCCCGGGCACGCCGGGGCCCTGCAACGCCATCACCGACGTCGCCGGCGTGGAGGTCGGCTATGCCACCATCGTCTCCGGCGACGGGCCGCTCGTCGTCGGCCGCGGCCCCGTCCGCACGGGCGTGACGGCGATCCTGCCGCGCGGCCGCGATGGCATCGCCACGCCGGTGCTCGCCGGCACGGCGATGCTGAACGGCAACGGCGAGATGACCGGCTCCTGGTGGATCGAGGAGACCGGCCGCTGCGAGCTCGCCGTCACGATCACCAACACGCACTCGCTCGGCACCGCGCGCGACGCCACGCTGAAGTGGGCGGCGAAGAGCGGCCGGATGGCGCCGGGTCAGGACTGGGGGCTGCCCGTCGCGGCCGAGACGTTCGACGGCTTCCTCAACGACATCAACGGCTTCCATGTTTCCGACGGGCACGTCTTCGCAGCGCTCGAGGGCGCGCACGGCGGGCCGATCGAGGTCGGCTCGGTCGGCGGCGGCACCGGCATGGTCTGCTACGGCTTCAAGGGCGGCTCCGGCACCGCCTCCCGCCGCGTCGCGGCGGCCGGCGGCAGCTTCACCGTCGGCGTCTTCGCGCAGGCAAACTTCGGCCGCACGGAGGAACTGACCATCCTCGGCGTGCCGGTCGGCGCCCGCCTCGCCGCCGACGCTGCCGCCGGGGCGACCGCCACCGGCGGCGCCGGCTCCGTCATCGTCGTGGTGGCGACCGATGCGCCGCTTCTGCCCCACCAGCTGAAGCGGCTCGCCCGCCGGGTGCCGCTCGGCCTCGCCCGCACCGGCACCATCGGCCACCACTCGTCCGGAGACGTGTTCCTGGCCTTCTCCACCGCCAATGCCGCCGCGACGGTGCCGGCCGGCGCGCCGATCGCGCTGCAGATGCTGCCGGAGGAGTGCCTCGATCCGTTGTTCGGAGCCGTCGTCGAGGCGGTCGAGGAGGCCGTCGTCGACGTGCTGTTCGCCAACGCCGACATGACCGGCATCGACGGCCGCACCGTGCGCGCCCTGCCGCACGCCCCGGTGCTGACGTTGCTCGCGGCCGCGGGCCGTCTCGCCGGCTGATCGGCGGCCGTGAAGGGGGCCGCTAGCTGTGCAGCCGGCCTTGATGCTCGCGCTGGTCGTCCCGCGGCGCGTGCGGCATCATGGCGGCAACGCGGGCGACCACAGTCGCTGCGGCGACGTCAGGGAAGGTGCGGGACATGGGGCGGGGTGGACGCATCGCCATCGGCACGGTGATGGCGCTGATCGGGGTGTTCTTCCTGGTCGTCGGCTACCTCGGCGACGACATGTGGTTCCCGGTGCGGCACCACGGCGCCTCGCCGCCCGGCACGACGCCCGGCCTGCACCACTGGGAGGCCGACCCGGTCGGCTACCTGCTGGCGGCGATGATGTGGGTGCTCGTGGTCACCGTCGGCGTCATCCTGCTGGCGCAGGGCCTGCGCGGGCGGACGACGCCGCGCTGAGCGGCGGTCGGATCGGCCGGATCGGCGTCAGCCGGCCTACAGCGACGCCTGCACCTCGCGCAGGGCCGCGATCATGCGCTCGGCCTCGGAGCGCTGCGCCGGGTCGGCGATGCCGGCGAGGGCTTCCTCGGCCTCGCGGATGGAGGTGGCGATCTGGTCACTCTTCAGCTGGTCCACCGGCACCGCCTCCTCGGCGAGGATGGTGAGGCCGATGCCGTTCACGTCGGCGAAGCCGGAGCGCACGAAGATCGCCTGCTTGTCGCCGCTCGCGCCGGTGACGCGCAGGATGCCCGGCCGCAGCATCGCCAGGAACGGCGCGTGGTGCGGCAGCACCTCGAACTCGCCCTCGCTGCCCGGCACGACGACCGAGCGCACGTCGGCCGACACGAGCAGCCGCTCGGGCGAGACGAGCTCGAAGGGGAAGGTCCCGCCGGTGGATTCGGTGGCCATCGTTCGATCCTAACGCTCATCTCGCGCCGGACCGCGCGTGCGGTCCGGCCGTCCAGAAGCCCTGACGGAAGCCGGCCTCAGGCCGCCTGCGCCGCGAGCTTCTGTGCCTTCTCGACCGCCTGCTCGATGGTGCCGACCATGTAGAAGGCGGCTTCCGGCAGGTGGTCGTACTTGCCCTCGCACAGGCCCTGGAAGCCCTTGATCGTCTCGGCGAGGTCGACGAAGACGCCCGGCGAGCCGGTGAACACCTCGGCGACGTGGAACGGCTGCGACAGGAAGCGCTCGATCTTGCGGGCGCGGGCGACCGCGATCTTGTCCTCTTCCGACAGCTCGTCCATGCCCAGGATGGCGATGATGTCCTGCAGCGCCTTGTAGCGCTGCAGGATCTCCTGCACGCGGCGGGCGACGGCGTAGTGGTCCTGGCCGACGATGCGCGGGTCGAGCATGCGCGAGGTCGAGTCGAGCGGATCGACGGCCGGATAGATGCCCTTCTCGGCGATCGAGCGGTTGAGCACCGTCGTCGCGTCGAGATGGGCGAACGAGGTGGCCGGCGCCGGGTCGGTCAGGTCGTCGGCGGGCACGTAGATCGCCTGCACCGAGGTGATTGAGCCCTTCTGGGTGGTGGTGATGCGCTCCTGCAGCGCGCCCATGTCGGTGGCGAGCGTCGGCTGGTAGCCCACCGCCGAGGGAATGCGGCCGAGCAGCGCCGACATCTCCGAGCCCGCCTGCGTGAAGCGGAAGATGTTGTCGACGAAGAACAGCACGTCCTGGCCCTGGTCGCGGAAGTACTCGGCGATCGTCAGGCCGGTGAGGCCGACGCGGGCGCGCGCGCCCGGCGGCTCGTTCATCTGGCCGAACACCAGCGCGCACTTGGAGCCCGCGCCGCCGCCCTTCTTGTTGACGCCGGATTCGATCATCTCGTGATAGAGGTCGTTGCCCTCGCGGGTGCGCTCGCCGACGCCGGCGAACACCGAGTAGCCGCCATGCGCCTTGGCGATGTTGTTGATCAGCTCCTGGATCAGCACCGTCTTGCCGACGCCGGCGCCGCCGAACAGGCCGATCTTGCCGCCGCGGGCGTAAGGCGCCAGCAGGTCGACGACCTTGATGCCGGTGACGAGGATCTGCGCCTCGGTCGACTGCTCGGTGTAGGACGGGGCCGGCTGGTGGATGCCGCGCGTCTCGCTGTGCTCGACCGGGCCCGCCTCGTCGATCGGCTCGCCGATGACGTTGATGATGCGGCCGAGCGTGCCGTCGCCGACCGGCACGGCGATCGGCTCGCCGGTGTCGTGCACCGACTGGCCGCGCACCAGGCCCTCGGTGGTGTCCATGGCGATGGCGCGCACGGTGTTCTCGCCGAGATGCTGCGCCACCTCGAGGACGAGCCGGATCCCGTGGTTGTCGGTCTCCAGCGCGTTCAGGATCGCCGGCAGGTGCTCGTCGAAGCGCACGTCGACGACGGCGCCGATGACCTGGGAAATGTGGCCGACATGCTTCGTCATGGCTTTCTCGTCCTCGTCGATCGGGCGGGGCGCCGGTGCGCCGAATTTCGGTGTCGCGCGCCGCGGGCGGCGCGCCTCAAAGCGCCTGGCGTCACAGCGCCTCGGCGCCGGAGATGATCTCGATCAGTTCCTTGGTGATCTGCGCCTGGCGCGAACGGTTGTAGGTGATCGTCAGCTTGCCGATCATCTCTCCGGCATTGCGGGTGGCGCTGTCCATCGCCGACATGCGCGCCCCCTGCTCCGAGGCCGCGTTCTCGAGCAGCGCCCGGAAAACCTGGATCGAGATGTTGCGCGGCAACAGCTCGGCCAGGATGTCTTCCTGCTCCGGCTCGTATTCGTAGACGGCGCCGCCTTCGGTGCGCTGCGGCGCGCCCGAGACGTCGGCCGGGATCAGCCGCTGCGCCGTCGGGATCTGCGAGATCACCGACTGGAAGCGGGAATAGAACAGCGTCGCGACATCGAAGCCGCCCTCGGCGTAGAGGTCGCGGATCATCTTGCCGACCGCGTCGGCCTGCGCGAAGCCGACGCTGCGCACGTTGCGCATCTCGAAGACGCGCAGGATATGCGAGCCGAGGTCGCGCCGGAGCGCGTCGGCGCCCTTACGGCCGACGCACAGGATCTTCACCGTCTTGCCCTGCGCGATCAGCCGGTTGGCGTGCTCGCGCGCCAGACGGGCGATCGACGAGTTGAAGCCGCCGCAGAGGCCGCGCTCGGCCGTGCAGACGACCAGGAGGTGGGTGTCGTCGCGGCCGGTGCCGGCGAGCAGCGCCGGCGCTCCGGCAGCACCCTCCATGCTGGCGGCGAGGCCGGCGAGCACCGACTGCATACGCTCGGCATAGGGCCGCGCGGCGACAGCCGCCTCCTGGGCGCGACGCAGCTTCGCCGCGGCGACCATCTGCATCGCCTTGGTGATCTTCTGCGTCGCCTTCACCGAGGCGATGCGGTTGCGCAGGTCCTTAAGGCTCGGCATCGGCGGTCCTCGTCGACGTCGCTGCGGGGCTGTCGGTCAGCCGCCGGGCGGCGAACGTCTGCTTCAGGAAGGCGTCTTCAGGAAGCGAACGTTTTCTCAGGAAGCAAACGTCTTGGAGAAGGTGTCGATGGCCGCCTTCAGCCGATCGCGCAGCTCGGTGGTGAGCTCCTTCTTCGCCCAGATCCCCTCGAGCAAATCCTTGTGCTCACCACGCAGGTAGGAGAGCAGGCCTGCCTCGAACGGACGCACCTGGGCGACCGTCAGGCGGTCGAGGTAGCCGTTCACGCCGGCGAAGATCACCGCGACCTGCTCTTCCGTCTTCAGCGGCGAGAACTGTGGCTGCTTCAGGAGCTCGGTCAGGCGGGCGCCGCGGGCGAGCAGGCGCTGCGTGGTGGCGTCGAGGTCGGAGCCGAACTGCGCGAAGGCGGCCATCTCGCGGTACTGCGCGAGCTCGCCCTTGATCGAGCCGGCGACCTGCTTCATCGCCTTGATCTGCGCCGACGAGCCGACGCGCGACACCGAGAGGCCGACGTTCACCGCCGGGCGGATGCCCTGGTAGAACAGGTTGGTCTCAAGGAAGATCTGCCCGTCGGTGATCGAGATGACGTTCGTCGGGATGTAGGCCGACACGTCGTTCGCCTGCGTCTCGATGATCGGCAGCGCCGTCAGCGAGCCGCCGCCGTTCGCCTTGTTGAGCTTGGCGGCGCGCTCGAGCAGGCGCGAATGCAGATAGAAGACGTCGCCCGGATAGGCCTCGCGGCCCGGCGGGCGGCGCAGCAGGAGCGACATCTGGCGGTAGGCGACGGCCTGCTTGGAGAGGTCGTCGTAGGCGATCACGGCGTGCATGCCGTTGTCGCGGAAATACTCGCCCATCGTGCAGCCGGCGAACGGCGCGATGTACTGCATCGGCGCCGGGTCGGAGGCGGTGGCCGCCACGATGATCGAGTACGGCAGCGCGCCGGCATCCTCGAGCGCCTTGACGAACTGCGCCACCGTCGAGCGCTTCTGCCCGACCGCGACGTAGATGCAGTAGAGCTTGACGTTCTCGTCGGTGCCGACGTTCAGCGGCTTCTGGTTGAGGAAGGTGTCGAGCACGATCGCCGTCTTGCCGGTCTGGCGGTCGCCGATGATCAGCTCGCGCTGGCCGCGGCCGACCGGGATCAGCGCGTCGATCGCCTTGAGGCCCGTCGCCATCGGCTCGTTCACCGACTGGCGCGGGATGATGCCCGGCGCCTTGACGTCGACCCGCTTGCGCTCGGTCGCGTCGATCGGACCCTTGCCGTCGATCGGGTTGCCGAGTGCGTCGACGACGCGGCCGAGCAGGCCCTTGCCGACCGGCACGTCGACGATCGCGCCGGTGCGCTTGACGGTGTCGCCCTCGGAGATGTCGCGGTCGGAGCCGAAGATCACGACGCCGACATTGTCGACCTCGAGGTTCAGCGCCATGCCGCGCGTGCCGTTCGGGAACTCGACCATCTCGCCGGCCTGGACCTTGTCGAGGCCGTAGACGCGGGCGATGCCGTCGCCGACGGAGAGCACCTGGCCGACCTCGGAGACCTCGGCCTCCTGGCCGAAGTTCTTGATCTGCTCCTTGAGGATTGCGGAAATTTCCGCGGCCCGGATGTCCATCAGCCGACCTCTTTCATCGCGATCCTGAGGGAGTTGAGCTTGGTCTTGAGCGACGTGTCGACCATGCGGGAACCGAGCTGCACGATCAGCCCGCCGATCAGGCTGGCATCGACGCTCGTCTTCAGCCGCACCGACTTGCCGGTCGCACCGCCGAGCGCCGCCTTCAGCGCCTCGAGGTGCGCCTCCGACAGCGGCTCGGCCGAGGTGACCTCTGCCGTCGTCTCGCCGCGACCCGCGGCGACCAGGGAGCGGTAGGCGCGGATCATGTCGCCTGCCACGAACAGCCGCCGGTTACGGGCGGCGAGCTTGAGAAAGTTGGCGGCGTAGCCACCGATGCCCGCGCGCTCCAGCACGGCGGCGAGGCCGGCGGTCTGCTCGTCGGGGGAGAACACCGGGCTTTTGACGAGGCGGCGGAGGTCCCCGCTCTCGTCCATCAGCCGCGAGAACCGGTCGAGGTCCGCCTCGACGGCGTCGATCGCGCCCTCCTGCTTCGCCAGCTCGTAGAGAGCGCTGGCGTAGCGTTCGGCGACACCGGAGACATGATGGTCCTGATCGGTCACGGATACCGTCTCTCGCACACGAACGGCCTTCGGGGTTGCTCGCGCGGGGCAATTCCGAAGGCCTTGAAAAACAAGAGACTTTCCAAGGGACGAAGAGGCAGGCGGCGAGCCCCCCGGAAGCCAAGGGTGCCGATACCATAGGCGATGGGGCGGCGCAACAGCGGCTCCCGATGCAGAATGCGGCGGGAGCGCGGCGGGTCGCCGCGCCCACGGAAATTCCGGCTATCCGCCGGCGACGGGCCGTATCGTCACAGGAAGCTCTGCGGCTCGACGTCGACGTGGCGGTCGAGCCCGCCGCGCGGCGGCGGCGCGGCGGCGAGCCAGGCGCGCAGGTAGGCCGGCAGGTCGAGGCTGCGGCTCGCCTTGACGAGCAGGCGGAAGCGGTAGCGGCCGCGCAGCACGGCGAGCGCCGCCTCCGCCGGGCCGAGCACCTCGGCACCGGTGGCCGCCGGCGCGGCGCGGGCGAGCGCACGGGCGTAGCCCTCGGCCGCCGCCCGGTCGGGACCCGAGACGACGATCGCCGCCAGCCGGCCGAACGGCGGCAGCCCGGCGCGGCGGCGCGCCTCGATCTCGGCAGCATAGAAGGCGTCGCTGTCGCCGGCCACGAGCGCCCGCATCACCGCGTGGTCGGGGGTGTGGGTCTGCAGCAGGCCGACGCCGGCCTTGCCCGTCCGCCCCGCCCGGCCGGTCACCTGGGAGAGCAGCTGGAAGGTGCGTTCGGCGGCGCGCGGATCGCCGGAGACGAGGCCGATGTCGGCGTCGACGACGCCGACCAGCGTCAGCTTGGGAAAAGTGTGCCCTTTGGCGACGAGCTGCGTGCCGACGACGAGGTCGACCTTCCCCTCCGCCACCAGCGCGAACTCGCGGCGGATGCGCTCGGTGCCGCCGGTGTCGGAGGAGAGCACCAGGAGGCGCGCCTGTGGAAAGCGCTCCGCCGCCTCCTCCGCCACCCGTTCGACCCCCGGACCGCAGGCGACGAGCCGCCCCTCCGCGCTGCAGGAAGGGCAGGCGTCAGGCCGCTTCTCGGTGTGGCCGCAGTGGTGGCAGACGAGTTGGTCGCGCAGGCGGTGGTCGACCAGCCAGGCCGAGCACTGCGGACACTGGAAGCGATGGCCGCAGGCGCCGCACAGCGTCAGCGGCGCGTAGCCGCGGCGGTTGAGGAACAGGAGCGCCTGCTCGCCGCGCGCCAGCGTCTGCGCCACCGCATTGACGAGCGGCGGCGACAGCCAGCGACCGCGCTCCGGCGGCGCACGGCGGAGATCGATGACGGCGACGTTCGGCAGCGCCCCGCCGCCGGTGCGGGCGCCGAGCACCAGGCGCTTGTAGCGGCCGGCGTCGGCGTTGACGCGGCTTTCGACCGACGGCGTCGCCGAGGAGAGCACGACGGGGAAGTCGCCGATTTGCCCGCGCACCACCGCCATGTCGCGGGCGTTGTAGGGCACGCGGTCGTCCTGCTTGTAGGCGACCTCGTGCTCCTCATCGACGACGACGAGGCCAAGCCGCTTGAAGGGCAGGAACAGCGCCGAGCGGGCGCCGACGACGCACGGCACCGTGCCCTCGGCGACGCCGCGCCAGACGCGGGCGCGCTGCGCCGCCGGCACCGCCGAGTGCCACTCGCCGGGCTTCGCCGCGAATCGCTCCTCGAAGCGCGACAGCACGGCCTGCGTGAGCGCGATCTCCGGCATCAGCACGAGCGCCTGCTGCCCTTGCCGGATCGTCTCGGCGACCGCCTCCAGGAACACGTCGGTCTTGCCGGAGCCGGTGACGCCGTCGATCAGCGTCACCGAGAAGCCGCCGGCGCGCACCGTCTCGGTCAGCGCCGCCGCCGCCGCAGCCTGCTCGGGCGACAGCGTCGGGGCGCGCCCGAGCGCCTCGTCCGGCGTCGCCACGATCGGCGTCGGCGCCATCATGACGATCTCGAGGCTGCCGGCCGCCACCAGCCCGTCGACCACCGAGACGCTCACGCCCGCCGCTGCCGCCAGCCCGGTGCGCGACCAGGCGAGCCCGTCCTCCGTCAAGGCGAGCACGCGGCCGCGGGCGGGCGTAAAGCGCTCCGGCGGCGGGCCGACGCGGCGGACGCCCGGCCGCGGCGGCTCCGGCGCAAACGCCTGCGGCGCCTTCAGCGCCATCCGCAGCACCATGCCGCGCGGCGACACCGTCCAGCGCGCCACCCATTCGACGAAGGCGCGCATCTCGGCGTCAATCGGCGGCACCGGCACCACCGCCGCGACGGCGCGCAGGCGGTTGTGACCGATCGTCTCGTCGGGCGGATCCTCCCAGACGGCGCCGAGCACGCGGCGCGGACCGAGCGGCACCTCGACGATCGTGCCGGGCGCCAGCGGTTCGTCGGCGCCGTAGGTGTAGGCGACGTCGATCGCGACGGGCAGCAGCACGGAGACGCGGTGGATCATCCGCCCCGTTTAGGCGAAAGCGCCGCTCGCTGCACGCACTGCGGCGAACCTTTCCCTCACCGCTCGATCGGCACGCCGACGAGGTTGCCCCACTCGGTCCACGAGCCGTCGTAGACGCGCACGTCCGGGAAACCCAGCAGCTGCGTCAGCGCGAAGTAGGCGACCGTCGCGCGGTGGCTCATGCGGCAGTAGGCGATCGTCGCCATCTCCGGCGTCAGGCCGCGCTCGGCCGCCATCGCCGCGATCTCGGCCTTCGGCCTGAAGCTCTGCGTCTCGTCGAACAGGTCCATGTAGAAGAGGTGGCGCGCGCCGGGGATGCGCCCCGGCCGCACCGCGCCGACGTCCGGCCCGCCCGGCCCGCCGACGCGCTCGCCGCGGTATTCCTCCGGCGAGCGGGCGTCGACGATGGCGATCTGCGGGTTGCCGATGGCCGCCTCGACGCGACCGCGTAGGATGCGCATCTCCTCGCGCCGCGCGGTCGGGCGGTAGGTGCGCGGCGCCGGCGCCTCCGGCACCTCGGTGGTGAGCGCCCGCCCGTCCGCCACCCAGCGCTTGCGGCCGCCGTCGAGCAGGCGCACGTCGGCGTGGCCGCAGTAGCGCAGCGTCCACCAGGCATAGACGCCGAACTGGATGCCCTCGCCGTAGACGACGACGATGGTGTCGTTGCCGATTCCCGCTGCCCCGATGCGGCGGGCGAACTCCTCCGGCGACGGGAACTCGCGCATGCGCGCGTCCCACAGCGCCTCCTTCCACTTCCAGGCGATTGCCCCCGGCACGTGGCCGGCCTTGTAAGCGGCGAGATCGTCCTGGCCCATGCCGGCGATCTCGATCAGGCGGATGTCGCGGTGGCGATTCGCCTCGAGCCATGCGGGCGTGACGAGGTCGGAGGGCTCGGCCGCCGGCTCGGACGCTCCACCGGTGTTCGAAGAGTCACTCATGCCGCCCTCGCCCCTTCGCCGCCGCCGCGGCGGACCCTGACCACCATCTCCGAACCCGTCGCGACGCGGCTGCCGACGCCGCCGGAGAGCGCCTCGCGCTCGGCGAGCGCCACGCCGGCCGCGTCGAGCCCGGCCGGCACGATGACGTCGACGGCGATGCGCGGGCGCTTCTCGCCGCGCGCCGACGGCTCGAACGACACCTCGACGGCGAGTGGCGTCGCCGGCAGCCCCGCCGCCTCCAGCGTGTTGCGCAGCCGGCCGGTGACGCACGAGCCGATGGCCAGCAGCAGCAGTTCGCCCGAGGTGCAGCCGGCGTCGGTGCCGCCGTCCTCGCGGGTCCGGTCCATGACGACGCGGTGTTGCCGCGCCGTGCCCTGCAACCGCCGTCCCTCCTGCCGTTCCACGCGAACGTGTGCCACTCTCGGTCTCCTGGCTGAAATGGATTTGTCAGACCGTACGACGGTCATAGGGCTTGTCAATGGCGCGTTCAGCGCTTCGTGCGCAACCCCGCATCGACCTCTGGGAGGCGCAACATGGCGAACAATGCGAGCGACCAGCTTTCGATAACACGAGAGGAGATGCTACCGTTGTTTGTTGCAGCGGTTCCGAGCTTTCTTCCCTCTTGGCATGTCTTTCTTTATGAATGGAACGACGAGCCGCAGCTACCGCTTTACCTCGCGCTCGGCGACCTTGCGCGTCATCTCATCGAGCAACTGTCTCGGGGTGACACTGCCCATTTCCCGCTAGTGTTCGGGATCGTCGAGCGCTGCCAGGAGCATGGCGATCCTTATGTCCAGGAAGCAGTGACGATCGGATTGCTGGAGGATTTGCAGAATCTGGCCCTGCACGTCACCACCGCCCCATCGGACTTCGAAGTCTGGCTCGAACCGAGGAGCAGAGCCCTTTGGGAGGGCTTGAACCAATTTTGGGCCGGCAAGGCTCCGTACGTGCGGGGGGAATGACCAGGCACACAATGACGGCCACCAACGAAGCCGCCGTTTCCGCCGCCCCAAGCGTTGACATCCCGCCTGCGAGTCCGCTATCTCCCCGCCACGAAATCGGCGGGTGCCGTGGTGCCCGCTTAAGCCTTTTGCGCCGGAGCGCCGGGACAGATGAAGATCAAGAATTCGATGAAGGCGCTGATCGGGCGGCACCGGGACAACCGCCTGGTGCGCCGCAAGGGCCGCATCTACATCATCAACAAGAAGGCCCCGCGCTTCAAGGCGCGCCAGGGCTGAGGCGGCTCGGCCGGCGCACGCCGGCCGTCGTTTCCTTCCGATGATTTCGGTATTGGGGCGCGTGACGCAAGGTCGCGCGCCTTTTGGTGTTGGGCGATGATGCGCCGCCTTTGACCCGCCGCATCCCGCGCGCAATAGTCCTCCCATGCGCACGCTCCTTTCCTCCCTCCCCAGCCTGTCCGCGCTGGCCGCCGTTGCGGTCATCGCCGCGCCGGCGTTCGCCCAGTCGCCCGGCACCCCGCCGTCGAGCCCGTTGGAGCCACCGGCGCAGTTGCCGTCCGCCCGCAATCCTCCGCCGCCGCAGGAGCCGGCGGAGAAGCCCGCCGCCCGCAAGGAGCCGACGGTCGACGAGTTGTTCGCCGACCTCGCCGCGGCGAAGGACGACCGCAGCGCCAGTGCGATCGCCGACCGCATCCAGCGCCGGCTCGCGAGTTCCGGCAGCGCCACCATCGACGTGCTGATGGGCCAGGCGCATGCGGCGATCGGTGCCGAGAAGCTGCCGGTGGCGCTCGACCTGCTCGACGCCGTCACCCGCCTGAAGCCGGATTTCGCCGAAGGCTGGAGCCGGCGCGCCGCCGTGCACTACCAGCGCGACGACTTCGGCAAAGCACTCGCCGACCTCGAGCACGCGCTGGTGCTCGAGCCGCGCGACTGGCGAACGCTCGTCGGCCTCGCCACCGTGCTGAAGACGCTCGACCGCGAGGAGGCGGCGCTGAAGGCCTACGAGGCGGCGCTCGCCGTCCACCCGCGCAGCGAGGAGGCGAAGAAGGGCCACGACGAGCTTGAGGCCGAGGTGCGCGGGCTGGAGCTCTGACCCGCCCTTTCGGCCCGCCGTTCCCGTTGTCGGTCGCGTGAGGCCGCGCATGGTTGGCCTCGCCCTCGGCGCGCTGCTGGCGGTTCCCGTCGGCGCCGCCGCCCTCTCGACGCTCGCGACGCGCCTCCTGGTCGCCCGCATCGAGGCGGCGCATCCGCCGGCTGGTCGATTCGTCGAGGTCGACGGACGGCGCCTGCATCTCGTCGATCTGCCGGCCGCGACGGGCGCCGTGGACGCGCCGGCGGTGGTCTTCCTGCACGGCGCCGTCGCCACGCTGGTCGATCCGCTTACCGCCTTCCGGCCGGCGCTGGAGGGCCGCGCGCGGCTCGTCTTCCTCGATCGCCCCGGCCACGGCTATTCGGGCCGACGCGACGACGGCGACGCCGATCCGGCCGTGCAGGCCGACGTGGTCGCCGCCCTGTTGTCCGCCATCGGCGTGCGGCGGGCCGTGCTCGTCGCCCACTCGTTCGGCGGCGCCGTCGCAGCGGCGTTCGCCGTCCGCCACCCGGACGCCACCGCCGGCCTCGTGCTGCTCGCACCGGCGACGCACCCGTGGCCGGGCGGCATCGACTGGACCTACCACCTCGTCGGCTCACCGCTCGGCGGCCGCCTGTTCTCCGAAACGATCACCACGCCGCTCGGCCTGATGCTGCTGCCGGCCGGTTTTGCCGGCGTGTTCTCGCCGGAAGTTGCTCCGGATGGGCTGATCGAGAAGACGGCGGCGCGGCTCGCGCTCAGGCCGCAGGCGTTCCACGCGAGCGCCGTCGATATCCGCGGCCTGAAGGCGCGGCTCACGGCCTTCTTTCCGCGCTACGGCGAGATCCGCGCGCCGACGGCGATCCTCGCCGGCGACCGCGACGGCGTGGTGTCGACCGACATCCACGCCCGCGCGCTGGCCGCCGCCGTGCCGGGCGCCCGGCTCACGGTGCTCGCCGGCGCCGGCCACGCGCTGCAGCACACGCGCACGGCCGAGATCGTCGCCGAGATCGAGCGGGTGCTGGCAGCCGCGGGGGCCGACGGCGGCCAATAGCCCGTCGGCACCCTACTTCGTGCCGTACATGCGGTCGCCCGCGTCGCCGAGGCCGGGGACGATGTAGCCCTTCTCGTTCAGCTTCTCGTCGATCGCCGCGGTGACGATCGGCACGTCCGGGTGGCTGTCGCGCAGCCGGTGGACGCCCTCCGGGGCGGCGAGCAGGCAGACGAACTTGAGGTCGAAGGCGCCGCGCTCCTTCAGCCGGTCGACCGCCGCCACGGCGGAATTCGCCGTCGCCAGCATTGGGTCGAGCACGATGACGCGCCGCTCGGCGATGTCCGGAGGCGCCTTGAAGTAGTATTCCACCGCGACCAGCGTCTTCGGATCGCGGTAGAGCCCGACGTGGGCGACGCGCGCCGCCGGCACGAGGTCGAGCATGCCCTCGAGCAGCCCGTTGCCGGCGCGCAGGATCGAGGCGAAGACGAGCTTCTTGCCCGCCAGCACCGGCGCCTGCATCGTCGCGAGCGGCGTCTCGATGGTGGTCGTCGTCAGTTCGAGATCGCGCGTCGCCTCGTAGCAGAGCAGCATCGAGATCTCGCGCAGCAGGCGGCGGAACTCGACGGTCGGCGTGTCCTTCTCGCGCATCAAGGTGAGCTTGTGCTGCACCAGCGGGTGGTCGATCACCGTCACCCCGTCCGCCCAAACCTGCGCCATCGAAAGATCCCTGCCCGCTCGCTGCCATGTCGGCGCGGACTGTAGCGGCTCGGTGCCGGGGCTTGAAGCGGGGAAGTCGGCGGTGGTGGGCGTCGCGGCGGCAGGCTCGCTGGGCCCCGCCATCGCCAGGCGACGGTGACAGAGAGCCTCTTCATCTCTGTCGTGGTCATTCCAGGCCTTGTGCCTGGAATCCATCTCTGTCCACGCGCTCGACGGCTGCGACCCGATGCAGTTGCAGCAGGCGTCGCATGGGTTCCAGGCACGAGGCCTGGAATGACTTCCGAGAGGTTTGTCACCGGAGCCGCCCCGGTCGCGTACAGGTTCGATCGACTCCCCCGCTGTCGACCGTCGCCCCGTCGCGGCTATCATCGCGGCAATGGCGGGCCGACCGACCAGCCGCCCGGACGGGGGAGGATACCTTGCGCATCGACACCACCGACACTCCAAGCCCACCCACCAGCTCGGGCGAGCCGTCGCCGGGGACGAGCCGCCGCGGCGCGCTCGCCGCCCTCTTCGCCGCCGCCGCGCTGCCGGCGCTCGCCCCGTCCTCTGCCCGAGCTGCGGCCATCGAGGGCACCGTCCGGCCCGAGGACGAGGCCTTCATGCGGATCGCGCTGGAGCAAGCTGCGCTCGCCGAGTTCCCGTTCGGCACGGTCATCGTCCGGGACGGCGAGATGCTGGTGAAGGCGCACAATCTCGGCAGCGGCGATCCGACCGCGCATGGCGAGATGACGGCGATCCGCAATTACATCGCCGACGAAGGACCCGCCGGCCTCAAGGGCGCCACCCTCTACACCTCCGGCGAGCCGTGCCCGATGTGCATGGGGGCGATCATCTGGTGCGGCATCGGCCGCGTCGTCTACGCAGCCTCGATTCCGCAGCTGTCGAAGGTGATCGGCCAGATCATGGTGTCCTGCACCGAAGTCGCCGAGCGCACGCCGTTCGCCACCGTCGAGATCACCGGCGGCCTGCTGGCCGACGAGGCGATCGCGCTTTTCAGGAAGTAGGAGAGGCGCGGCCTGGCTCCCCCTGCATCAGAACGATCAGCACCACGCCCGTCAGCGTGATGAAGCGGTTGGCGCTGTCGAGGCCGTTCCACTGGTGCGACTGCCACATCGCGAACCACTCGCCGCCGACCACCGTGAAGCCGAGGCCATAGAGCAGCAGCGCCATCATCAGCCCGACGGCGGCGTAGCCCTTCACCGCCTGGAAGCGCGCGGGGTCGCCGCTCGCGAGCGCAAGCCGCACGGTGGCCGTCACCAGCACCGCGGCGGTGGCGATCTGCCAGCCGATGATCGACCAGTAGGCGAGCGTCTGCAGCGTCGGGTCGGTGATCGCCCGCCAGCGCAGTGTCGAGTCGGCAAAGATCGTGTCCATCGCCAAGACGTGCTGCACGAAGGCCCAGTTCGAGCCGTAGTCGGTGAGGTTGCCGAAGGCGAACAGGACGAACAGCGCCGCCACCGTGCCGACCAGCGCCGTCTTGCCGAGCCGCAGCAACATCCCGCCCTCCCCCAATCCGCAGCGCGGCTGCAGCCGCCCTCAGAACACCGTGCCGTCGCTCTCGATCTTCAACGGCGGCCCGCCGTCGTGACGCAGGGTGCGGGCAATGCGCCGGCCGGCGGCCCAGGTGCCGCCCTCGAGCACGGCGGCAAGTGGCAGGCTCTCGGCGTCGAGGCCGAGGCGGGTGCGCACGAGCGGCGCCAGCCGGTCGATCAGCGCCACCGTCAGTGCCCGCCAGCCGACGACGAGCGAGGAGCCGACGGCGTGCGTCCGCTCGGCATCGGCCGGATCGGAGAGGCGAATGACGCCGGTGTCGAGGAAGAGGCCGCCGTTGCGGTATTCGGCGAGCCCGGTCAGGCCATCGAGTTCCACCACCTCGACGCCCGCCCAGCCGAGCGGCTCGAGCAGCGAGTAGGACAGCCACTGCGACAGCTTGTGCAGCGGCACCAGGCCGGTGGTGATGTCGTCGGTGACGATCGCCGGATGGCGCCAGGTGTCGCCGAGCGGCACCTCGGCGAGCACCAGCCGCGACGGCCAGATCGGTCCGAGCGCGTCGAGTACCAGCGCGAGGATCTCCGCCGCCGGTAGCTGCCCGCCCTCTGCGCGGGCGACGAGCGCGTCGACGATGCCGCCCGGCCGCGGCTCGTCCTCCATCGCGAAGACGTCGTCGCGGTCGGCGCAGGCGATGCCGAGGCGGCGCATCAGCTCCGCCCGCCCGTCGAGCCCGGCGAGCGGGTTGCCGGGCTTCACCTTGAAACCGCGCGTCAGTTCCTCGATCGAGAGGGTGGCGAGCGAGACCGCGTCGGCGCGCAACGGGTCGGCGGGCACGGCGGAGAACAGCCCGGAGACGAACATCGCGACGCTCGCGACCGCGAGCCCCTCAGAACGCGAATAGGCCTCGCCCGTGACGCCCTCGCGGTAGACCCAGTCGGGTCCTGCGCCGGCGTCGAGCAGCACCGAGACGATGGCGAGGTCGGCCGCGGCGCGGGCCGCGGCGCGCGGATCGGACCAGTCGCGCGCGGCAGCAATCGCCCCCCAGCGGTCGTGGCCGCCGGCAGAGAAGTGGCGGAAACGCGAGTGCGGCGGCACGTCGAGGTCCGGATAGGCCGCGCGGGTCGTCTCGGCGACGAGGTCGGCGGCGGCGTCGAGCCGGCCGAGATCGACCGAGAGCTCGGCGACGGTGCCGTCGAGGGTGGCGGCGAGGATCATGTCCGCCCGCTCGCGCACCGCGTGCGCCGACAGCAGCGAGCGCGCCAGCGCCTCGTCGGGGTGGGGGTCGGTCGTCAAGGCTGGCGCACTCCAGGCGGGGTTGGCTCGTAGGGCACGGCGACGGCGCGCAGCCAATCGGCAAAGCCCGCTTCGTCGAGGCTTCCGGCCGCCAAGGCAAGCACCTTCTCGGTCGCCTCGGGCTTAGACACGGCGAGCCGGAAGCCGTTCACGAGCAGGAAGGTACCGGCGGCGAAGGCCGCCCGCTTGTTGCCGTCGATGAAGGGATGGTTGCCGCTGATGCCCGCCGCATAGAGGGCGGCCAGCATGAACAGGTCTTCGTTGCCGGCGTAGGCGTTCTCGGGCCGCATCAGAGCGGACTCGAGCAGGCCCTCGTCGCGCAGCCCGTGCGAGCCGCCGTGGCGTTCGATGGTCTCCGCGTGCAGGCCGAGCAGCACGGGCTTGGAGACCCAGCGCGGCCCGTTCATTTCGCCAGGGCGCGGAACGTCTCGTCGAAGTCGCGCATGAACGCGCGACCCAGCGCCATCTGTTCGGCGTGGTCGGCCTGCGCTTCGGTGGTGATGAAGATGCCGTCGTCGGTCGCGACCGCCACCAGCGAGCCGCCACCGGCGAGGTCCAGCCGGTCGGCGAGTTCGGCCGGCAGCCGCACCTCGACGGTTCCCTGCTCCTCACGGTGACTGACGCGCACCAGGCTGGTCATCTCGCTCTCCTGCCGGCGCCTCGAGCGCCCTTACCGCAGCAGTCTACACGAAGCCGATGCCGCCCCCTACCCCTCCAGCGGCCGCCCGACCACCGTCGAAAGGTCCGCCGCCCCCTCGGGCGCGTAGTAGCCGGCCGCCTTCTTCGCCTCCATCTCGACGTGGGCGTCCGGCGGCACGAGGCCTTCGGGGATCGGCACGCGCTCGCCGATGTCGATGCCGGAGCCGACGATGGCGTCGTATTTCATGTTCGACATCGACACGAAGCGGTCGATGCGGGTGAGGCCGAGCCAGTGCAGCACGTCGGGCATCAGCTGCTGGAAGCGGGCGTCCTGCACGCCGGCGACGCATTCGGTGCGCTCGAAATAGGTCGCCGCCTGGTCGCCGCCGGCCTGCCGCTTGCGGGCGTTGTAGACGAGGAACTTCGTCACCTCGCCGAGCGCCCGCCCCTCCTTGCGGTTGTAGACGATGAGGCCGACGCCGCCCTGCTGCGCCTGCCGCACGCACTCCTCGATGCCGTGCACGAGATAGGGCCGGCAGGTGCAGATGTCGGAGCCGAACACGTCCGAGCCGTTGCACTCGTCGTGCACGCGGCAGGTGAGCGGCGCTCGGCCGAGCATCGCCGGGTCGCCGAACAGGTAGACCGTCATGCCGCCGATCGGCGGCAGGAAGACGTCGAGGTCCGGCCGCGTCACGAGTTCGGGGTACATGCCCGCCGTCTGCTCGAACAGCACGCGGCGGAGCTCGTCCTGGCCGACGCCGAAGCGCTCGGCGATGCCCGGCAGGTACCAGACCGGGTCGATCGCCGCCTTGACGACGGAAACGTCGCCATTCGCCAGCATGACTTCCCCGTCCGCCTTCAGCCGGCCCTTCTCCACCGCCCGTTCGATCTCCGGCAGTGCCACGTGGGCACGGGTGACGGCGATGGTCGGGCGGATGTCGATGCCCTCGGCGATCAGGTCGGCGAACACCAGGCCCGAGATCGCGCCGAACGGGTCTAGCGAGACGATCTTCTGCGGGCTGGTCCATTGCGGATGCGGGCCGATATCGACCACCGGCGCGGTATCCTTGAGGTCCGGCCGCTGGATCGGGTTGAGCGCTCCGGACGACACGGCGAGCGCCCGGTAGAGCGCGTAGGCGCCGCCATAGGTGCCGATGACGTTGCGGTCGCCCGGCCGCGTCACGCTCGCCACCACCGGCCCGCGCGTCCGCGGATCGTTCGCGCCCCAGTGGATCGGGAAACGCACCGGCGTGCCGGCGCCGGGGTGCGAGGTGAGGCGGATGTGGGTCGAGCGGTTCGGCGTGGTCATCGGGCACACTCGCACGGGACACGAGGCCGGCCGCGACGCCCGCGGACCGGCGAAGCACGGGAGTCTAGCACGGCGCACGCGGAGGGCGAGGGTGTGCCCGCAATCTCCGGCAGGCGGGAAGCGACTGCCCTTCGACGTTCCGGCGTGCGAAGCTGGCACACCGCCCCTGGAGGCCAGCATGGTCCGCCTCGTCCTTCCCTGTCTCGTCCTTGCCTCCTTCCTCGCACCGGCGCCCGCTGGCGCCGACGCGCTCTACGACCGCTGCATCGACGAATCGGACGGCTCGAACGCCAGCTGGGCGGTCTGCGGCAGCGAATACGTGGCGCGGACCGACACGGCGCTGAACGCCACCTGGAAGCGTGTCTATGGTGCCGCCGAAGGCCGCACGAAGCAGGACCTGCTCACCGCGCAGCGCGCCTGGATCGCCTTCAAGGAGACGGCCTGCGAATTCTACGCCAACGGCGACTGGGGCCGCGAGGGCGAGGTGCTGCAGTTCCCCGCTTGTCTCGCCTCCGTCATCGAGACGCGCAAGGAGGAGCTGGAAGGCTACGGCGAGTTCCTCGAAGGGGAGTGACAGTGGGCGCGAGCCCCGTCACCCGGCCAGCCGGGCGATCTCCCCCGCCATCGCCGGGTAGCTCTCTGCCAGCGCCGCCGCGTCGCCCATCTCGGCGTCGCCAGCGATGGCGCCGGGCCAGGCGCTGGTGGCGAGCAGCGCAAAGCCGTGGACGCCGCGGGTGCGGGCGCAATGGAAGGTGCCGCCGGGGATGAGGCAGGAGGGCCGTGCGCCGGTGGTGACGCCGGCGCCGAGGAGCACCACCTCGCCGGAGCCGGCGGGACGGCCGCTGCCGGCGGGATAGAGCAGCAGCAGCTCGAGGTCGTCGCCGGCGTGGTGCTGGTACATCTGGTCGACCCGCAGCCGGTGCAGCCTGACCGGCGCGTCGGGGGCGACGAGGAAGGTGAGCGCCGTGCCGGCCGGCCGCGGCCCGCCCAGCCCCGCCGGCAGCGCCGAGGCGGCGATCTCGACGGCGGAGCGGAAGATCTCGCGGGTGTAGCCGCAGGTGCCGCTCAGCGTCAGGCCGAGCGCGGAGATGATGGCGTCGCGGGCGGTCATGGCGGGCTCCTGTCGTCCGGGCAGCCTAGTCGCTAGAGTCTCAGCCCGCGAGAGGTCGCGTCGCAATCCGCGCCCGCGACGCGTCCCTCCCCTGCCAGGGGGAGGGACAGGCGACCGCAGGTCGCCAGGGTGGGGCCCGTCAATCCGGAGTGCGAGCCAATCGAGGTCGAGCCTCCGATTCACAGGCCCCACCCTGACCGCTGCGCGGTCTGTCCCTCCCCCTGGCAGGGGAGGGACGTTTGGCCGCCGCTCTGCCCTCCCCCGACTGCCCCTCCCCACCTTTGACGTCCGCCCCGCCCTCCGCCACAAATCCCCTCAGCCCGGCGGGAAGCCGGCCGCAGCGACGGGAGAAGCACGATGTCAGACGACCGCAAGCCGGGGTTCGCCACCCTGTCGATCCACGCCGGCGCGCAGCCCGATCCGACGACCGGTGCGCGCGCCACGCCGATCTACCAGACCACCTCGTTCGTCTTCGACGATGTCGACCACGCCGCCTCGCTGTTCGGGCTGCAGGCGTTCGGCAACATCTACACGCGCATCGGCAATCCGACCTGCGCCGTGCTGGAAGAGCGCATCGCCGCGCTGGAAGGCGGCACCGCGGCGCTCGCCGTCGCCTCCGGCCATGCCGCCCAGGTCCTCGCCTTGCACGCGATGATGAAGCCCGGCGACGAGTTCGTCGCCTCGCGCAAGCTCTATGGCGGGTCGATCAACCAGTTCACCCATTCCTTCAAGAACTTCGGCTGGAACGTCGTGTGGGCCGACCCCGATGACATCGCCACCTTCGAGGCGGCGATCTCGCCGCGCACCAAGGCGATCTTCATCGAATCGATCGCCAACCCGGGCGGCGTCGTCATGGATATCGCGGCGATCGCCGCGGTGGCGAAGCGCGCCGGCGTGCCGCTGATCGTCGACAACACGCTGGCCACCCCCTACCTCTGCCGCCCGTTCGAGCACGGCGCCGACATCGTCCTGCATTCGGCGACGAAATTCCTCGGCGGCCACGGCAACTCCATCGGCGGCCTGATCGTCGACGGCGGCTCGTTCGACTGGTCGCGCGACGGCCGCTACCCGATGCTGTCGGAGCCGCGGCCCGAGTACGGCGGCATGGTGCTGCACGAGACCTTCGGCAACTTCGCCTTCGCCATCGCGGTGCGCGTGCTGGGCTTGCGCGACCTCGGGCCGGCACTGTCGCCGTTCAACGCCTTCCTGATCGCCACCGGCATCGAGACGCTGCCCTTGCGCATGCAGCGCCACTGCGAGAACACCCTGAAGGTCGCCGAACACCTCGCCGCCCACGAGAAGGTCAGCTGGGTGAGCTACGCCGGCCTGCCGGGCGACCGCCACCATGCGCTCGCCCGCAAGTATTGCCCGAAGGGTGCCGGCGCGGTGCTGACCTTCGGGCTGCGCGGCGGCTACGACGCCGGCGTGGCGCTGGTCTCGGGGGTGAAGCTTTTCTCCCACCTCGCCAACATCGGCGACACCCGCTCGCTGATCATCCACCCCGCCTCGACGACGCACCGGCAGCTGTCGGACGCGCAGAAGACGGCGGCGGGCGCCGGGCCGGAGGTGGTGCGGCTTTCGGTCGGGCTCGAGGACGTCGCCGACATCATCGCCGACCTCGATCAGGCGCTGGCGGCCGGCTGAGGCGGCGGATCCGCTGTTCGGCCGGGCGGCGACTTCAGGCGGCGGCGCGCAGGCGGTGGCAGTGCATTGTCGCCGCCCATAGCACCGCCGCCGCGCCGAGCTGGTGGGCGAGGCCGAGTGATAGTGGCACCACGGTGATGAGCGCGGCGATGCCGATCAACGCCTGCCCGATGACGAGAGCAACGAGCCAGCCGGCGCGCTGCGCCGCCCGGCTGCCCGGCAGCGCCTTCGCCGGCAGCACGCGCGCCGCCTGCACGGCATGGAAGATCGCCAGCGCCAGCAGCGCATAGGCGACGAGACGGTGGTCGAACTGCACCGTCTTCGGGTTCTCGAACAGGTTCGCCCACCACGGGCTCTGGATCAGCAACCCTTGCGGCACGAGCGCCCCGTCGAGGAGCGGCCAGGTGTTGTAGGTCCAGCCCGCCTTCAGCCCGGCGACGAGCCCGCCGAGGAAGATCTGCAGGAACACCACTGCCAGGATCAGTCCGGCCATGCGGCGCACGGCGGCCGTCGACGGCTCCGGCGGCCGGCCGCGGGCGTCCTCCGCCGCCCAGACGAGACCGGCGAGGATCAGGAACGCCATCGTCAGGTGCACGGCGAGCCGGTACTGGCTGACGTCGACGCGGTCGACGAGGCCGGAGGCGACCATCCACCAGCCGATCGCCCCCTGCAGCCCGCCGAGCGCCAGCAGGCCGAGCAGCATCGGCCGCATCCGCACCGGCAGCATGCCGGCGAACCAGAAGATCGCCAGCGGCACGGCGAAGGCGACGCCGATCAGCCGGCCGAGCAGGCGGTGGCCCCACTCCCACCAGAAGATCGCCTTGAACGCGTCGAGGCTCATCCCCTTGTTGACGAGCTCGTATTCCGGGATCTGCCGGTACTTCTCGAACTCTTCCGCCCAGTCGGCCGCCGAGAGGGGCGGGATCACCCCGTGGATCGGCTTCCATTCGGTGATCGACAAGCCGGAATCGGTCAGCCGCGTCGCGCCGCCGACGAGGATCATCGCCACCACCAGCACGGCGACGGCGAGAAGCCACAGGCGGACGGCACGCGGCGCGGGGGTCGCGGCGGCAGCGAACAGGTGGGCTGGCTGCGGGATCATCGCAGGCGGCGGCTTCCGGTTGACGCGCGCGGGCGATCGGCCCATCTGGCGCGGGACACACCGCTTCTATAGGGCGAGACGGGACAGGCGCCTGCCCCGCCGACCGCCGCGCGACGACGCGTCGCGACCGCTTCGCCAACACCGGCGATGGACGCCCGCCCCGCAGACCGGAGACCGCCCGATGACCCGCACCCGCCGCCGCAAGCTGATCGGCACCGTGCTGCTGGTGACGCTCGTCAGCATCTACGCGCTGATCGCCATGGCGGTAGGCTCGGTGACGATGGCCGGCCAGGGCCGCGGCGTGCAGCTCGCCTTCTTCACCGTCGTCGGCCTCGGCTGGGTTCTGCCGGCGGGCCTGATCGTCTGGTGGATGGAGCGCGCGAGACCGGGAAAGGAAGGGTAAGGCAATGGCAGAAAGCAAATCATACTTGAGAAGATTCTTGCTTTCTGCGACGGTGCGCGATGCGGTCGGTCACGTACAGCAAGGCGGCGGTGCGGACCCTGCGGCGAATGCCGGCGAACACGGCGCAGACGATCCGCTCCAAAATCGCCCAGCTCGCCGACCAGCCGGAATCGCTCGCGAACAACGTCGCAGCCCTCCGCGGCGAAGCGGGCGTGCACCGGCTCCGTGTCGGCGACTGGCGAGTGATCTTCACGGAGGACCTGCAGGTGGTTGCCGTCGTCAGGATCGCTCCGCGCGGCTCGGCTTATGAGTGAGGTTCGGCCATGAGTGTCCAGGTGATCACGGCTCCGAACGGCGAGCGGCTGGTCGTGCTGCCGGAGACGGACTACATCGAGCTCGTTCGTGACGCTGAAGATGCCGCTGACAGGGAGGCCGTCCGCCGCTTCCGGGCCGCGCTCGCGACGGGAGAGGAGGAACTGCTCCCCTCGGTCCTCGTCGACCGGCTGCTCGCCGGCGAGAGCCCGCTCAGGGTTTGGCGCGAATATCGCGGCATGAGCGTCAAGGCGCTGGCCGGGCAGGCGGACGTCGCACAGTCCTATTTGTCGCAGATCGAGACCGGCAAGCGGACCGGTACGGTGGATACGCTGTCGCGGCTCGCCGCCGTTCTGCGGACGACGATCGACGACCTCGTCGGGGCGTGAGGCCTCAAGCCGCGAGCGGCAGCATCTGCGGCTCGGGGGCCGGGGTGAGCGCGACGACCGCGAGCGGGCCGCGTACGGCGGCGCGCATGGCGGCGTGGGCGGCGACGATCGCCGGTGCGCAGTCGCCGCGGTCGGTGGCGAACACCGCGGCGGTGGCGTGGGCGGCCGCGGCGGCGAGCAGGTCCGGCCGCGCCAGCGGGTCGACCACAACGACGACCCGCTCGTAGGTCTGCTGCAGCGTCTCGAGCACCGTGTCGAAGCGCTCGCGGCTGCCATCGGCGTCGGCGAGCGGCGCTCGCGGCGCGTCGGCCAGGCGGTGCGCCAGGGAGCCGGGACGGCGGACGATCGCCTCGCCGAAGGAGGCCTCGCCGGCGAGCAGCGCACCGAACCCGGCCGCGTCGCCTGTCGCCGCGCAGAGGTCGACGAGGATGGTCTGCTCCGCCGCCTCGCCGGACTCGGCCAGCAGCGCGGCGATCGTGCGCGCCGCCGTGGGCTCGCCGGCGACGAGCAGGCAGACGGGACGCCCCTGCGGCATCGACAGCACCGCGGCGATCGCCCTCGATGCGCCGGCGTCCGAGCGGCCGGTGACCCGCACGTCGATCGGCACCGATCCGGCGACACGCGGCAGCGGAACCGCAGCCGGCGACACGCGGCGGCGGAGGCGGTCGGCGGCGAGCGCGCCGAGCCCTGCGGCGGCACCGGCGGCGAGTGCTGCGATCACCGCGGAGAGGAGGCCGGTCGAGCGCTTCGGCACGCCGCGCACGTACAGCGGGGCCGAACCGCCGCCGACTTCGGCGTCGAGCGCGACGTAGCGCGCGGCGACCGCTTCCACCACCTCGGCGGCGAGATCGGCATCGGCGGCGAAGACGCGCAGCGACAGCACCGCCTTGCCGCGGGCGGCTCGCACGGTGAGCGCATCGGCGAGCGCCGAGATGCGGTCGGACTCGGGACCGGCGGCGGCGGCGCTCGTCAGCGACGGCACCAGCGCCGCGAGACGGCCCGTCAGCGTCGCGGCGCGCAATTCGCCTTCGAGGCGCGCAGCGGTCGCGTCCGGCAGCCGGTGGATGACTGAGCGCAGGAAATCCGGCGCCGCCACCAGCCGCGCCGCGGCCGCGGCGTCGGTCGCGCCGGCGTCGGCGATGACGAGCACCCGCACGTCGGCGCTCGGCGCGTCGACGACACGGGCGGCGAGCGGAAAGGCCATGGCGGCGACGACGCCGGCCGCGGCGAACGGCAGGGCGAGCCGCGACCGACGGACGGCAGCGAACCAACGTGCCGCGCGCCCGTACCCGGACGGGGCGGCGAGGCCTTCTGCGGAGATCGACAGGTCGACCATGGCGATGCGAATCCCTTTTCGCGCACCGCCACATTCGACCGGCCAAGGTAAGCAGATGGTTAACGACGCCGCCGCGGCCGCATCGGCGGCCCGGCTGCCCGTCGTGGATGCGGCTCAGCCGCCCTTCGCCGCGATGTAGTCGCGGGCGATCCGCGCGACGTCGCCGCGGCCGAGCACGCGGCCGTGGCCGGCATAGGCGGTGGCGACGTCGAGGTCGGCGAGGCGGCGCATCGTCTCGACATAGACGGCGACGTCGGAGTGGGCCAAGTCGTCGACGAGGCCGCCCTCGTAGACGGCGTCGCCCGCCATGAACGTACCGGTCCGTTCATCGAAGAGCGCGGCCGAGCCCGGAGAATGTCCGGGCAGGTGCAGGACGGTCCAGACCGAGCCGCCGCCGAGGTCGACGGTGTCGCCTTCCGTGACGACGCGCGTCAGCGGTGCCGGGCGCATGAAGACTGTCGCCGGCGCAGGGGCCGCCGCCGGGGCTTCCTCTTCGTAGGCGCTCTGGCGGAGATAGGGGGCCAGCGTGTCGGCGTCGTCGACGCGGGCGAAGCCGTCCGCCTCCGCCGCGTGGCCGATGCGGGTGGCGAACTCGTGCAGGCCGCCGACGTGGTCGACGTGAGCGTGGCTGGCGAAGACGATCAGCGGCCGCTCCGGCCGGCGCAAAGCGTCGACGACGGGGGCGAGTGCCGCGACGCCGTTGCCGGTGTCGACGAGAAGGTCCGCCTCCGGGCCGGTGAACAGCCAGAGGTTCGCCCGCACGAACGGGTGGAGGAACGGCTCGGTCAGCCGGATGACGCCGGGCGCGACTGTTTCATGTGAAAACCAGCCCGTGACCGGTGCAAGCGGCGGCGCCGCCGCCGGACCCGCGCTCATGCCGCCACCGGCAGCTTGAGCTCGGCGGCGAGCGCCGCCAGCGCGTCACCGAGGATGCCGGCGATCTCGTCGACGTCGGCCTCCGTGACGATCAGCGGCGGGCAGACGAGGACATGGTCGCCGAGGCGGCCGCCGCGGGTGCGGCGCGAATAGACGATCAGGCCGCGGTCGTAGGCGAGGTCGACGAGGCGCTGGTGGGCGTTCAGCCCCGGGGGCAGCGGTTCCATCGTCTCCCGGTCGGCGACCAACTCGGCGGCGAGCAGGAGCCCCTTGCCGCGGACGTCGCCGATGAACGGGAAGCGCGCCATCAGCTCCGTAAGCCGTGTCGTCATCCGCGCGCCCATCCGCGCGGCATTGTCGACGAGGCCGAGGCGGTCGATCTCTTCCATCACGGCAAGCCCCGTGGCGCAGGCGAGCGGGTTGCCGGCATAGGTGTGGCCGTGCTGGAAGCCGCCGCTCTCCACCACCGGCTCGACCATCCAGGCCGGCGCGATCATCGCGCCGAGCGGCGCGTAGCCGGAGGCGAAGCCCTTCGACATGGCGACGAGGTCCGGCCGGCAGCCCCAGTGGTCGCCGCCGAGGAAGCGCCCCGTCCGCCCCGCCCCGCTCATCACCTCGTCGTGGATGAGGAGGACGCCGTGGCGGTCGCAGATCTCGCGGATGCGCGGATAGTAGCTGTCGGGAGCCACCAGCGCGCCGGTGGAGGCGCCGCCGACCGGCTCCATGATGAAGGCGAGCACCGTCTCCGCCCCCTCGCGCCGGATCGCCTCGTCGAGCATGTCGGCATAGCGCAGGCCGCGCTCTTCCATCGTGAGGCCGTCGCGATCGAGATAGGCGGTGGGGGCCGGGATCTTCGGCATCTCGCGCATCATCGCCGAGAACGGCGCCGTCAGCGGCGTGTAGCCGGTGACAGACAGCGCGCCCAGCGTCGAGCCGTGATAGCTCGGGAACCGGCCGATCACCTTGTAGCGCCCGGCCTGCCCCGTCGCGACGGCGTACTGGCGGGCAAGCTTCAGACAGGATTCGGTCGCCTCCGAGCCGCCGGAGACGAAGAAGACCCGGTCGAGCCCCGCCGGCATCTTCTCGCAGAGCCGGGCGGCGAGCGTCTCGGCCGGCTCGTTCTCGAAGTGCAGGCGGTAGGCGAAGGTGACGCGGGCAAGCTGCGCCCGCATGGCGGCCAGCACGTTCTCGTTGGAATGGCCGATGTTGACCACCATCGCCCCCGACGAGCCGTCGATCTGCCGTCGGCCGTCCTCGTCCCACATGTGGATGCCCTTGGCCCGGTCGATGCGCGGGCGGCGGGCGCCGGTCTGGTAGAAGAGGTGCGAGGGCGGCCGGTTGGAGCCGGGAACGGCGGTCATGGTCGGGTCACTCGGGCTCGAGGAAGGCGGACGGGCGCGCATCGGCGCAACGATGCGGCGAGGCGTCAGGCGGCGGCAGCACCCCGGCCGGGCGTGCCGGCGAGCGCCTTGAGGTCGAAGCTCTCGTCGGCCGCCTCGTCCGGCGAGGGCGACAGGCCGCCGGCGAGCAGGCGGCGGGCGATCATGTGGTCGGCCGGCCGGTTGACGCTTTCGACCGCCAGCAGCCGCTCGCCGCGATAGACGAAGGCCGAGAAACGGCCGCTCTCCGGGTCGCCCCGCACCACCGCCCGGTCGGCGCCGATGGCAAGCCCCGCGGTCTGCAGCTTGTCGGGCCCCTGGTCGCTCCAGAACCACGGCACCGCCGTGTAGGGCGCCGGCTTGCCGACGAGGCGGGCGGCGACGCATTTGGCCTGGTCGATGGCGTTCTGCACGGATTCGATGCGCACCGGCCCGTCGCACCAGCGGCTCGGGTGCAGCGCGCAGTCGCCGACGGCGGAGATGGCGGGATCGCTGGTCGCAAGCCACGCGTCGACCTCGACGCCGTTCGCGACCGGCAGCCCGGCGGCGGCTGCGAGCTCGGCATTGGCGAGCACGCCGATGCCGACGACGACGAACTCGGCCGGGAGGCGCTCGCCGTCGGCAAGCTCCACCCCCACCACGCGGCCGTCGTCACTGATGATGCGGGCGACGCCGGCGCGGAAGCGCAGCGCCGTGCCGGCGCGCTCGTGGGCGGCGGTGAAGTGGGCGGAGATCGGCGGCGAGACGACGCGCGCCATCGGCCGGTCGACGGCCTCGACCACCGTGACGCGGCGGCCGAGCTTGGCGGCGACAGACGCGAACTCCAGCCCGATGAAGCCGGCGCCGATCACCACCACCCGGTCGACGTCCGCGAGGCGCGCCTTCAGCGCGGTGGCGTCCGCCAGCGTGCGCAGCGACACGACGCCGTCGAGATCGGCGCCCGGCACCGGCAGCGGCCGGTTGCGGGCGCCGGTGGCGAGCACGAGGTGGTCGTAGGGAAGACGCGTGCCGGAGGAAGGGCTTGCGCCGGGGCCGAGCGTCACCGCGCGGGCGGCGCGGTCGATCTCGGCCACCGTCTCGCCGGCAAGGTAGTCGATGCGCTGGTCGGCGAAGAAGCTATCGGCCTTCAGGGCCAGGTCGGCGGCGGTGGACGCGCCGAGCATGTAGGCCTTCGACAGCGGCGGCCGCTGATAGGGCACGCCCGGCTCGTCGCCGACGAGGACGATCTCGCCCTCGAAGCCGTCCTGGCGCAGCGAGGCCGCCACCTGCAGCCCCCCCTGCCCCGCCCCGACGATCACCACCCGCGCCGGCATCGCCGACCTCCGCACCGCATGAGACGGGGAGGGTCTAGCACGGGGGGCGGGCGGGGTGGGAGGGGTGGGGATGCTAGCGAAAGGAGTTTCAGAATCTCACAGTCGAAACGTAGACTTCCCTAATTGCACGCATTCAGCTTAATGCGTCACATGCCGGAGGGGATATGAGTCACCTACTTATCCAACAATATCTCGGTGACATCGACCGTGTACGCCGCTTTTCCGGCGTATCCAACGAGCAGGTCATCCGCCCGGCATTCCGACGCCTCATCGATCAGTGGGCGTCCTCACACAAGCTAATTTTCCTCGAAGAGTACCTCTATCAGACCGCCCTCAAGACCAAGGTCTACCCTGACGGAACCGTTTTGCACGATATCCGCGTGCCACTTGGGTACTGGGAAGCTAAAGATACGAACGACGATCTTGATGCTGAAATCGCGAAGAAGCTGCGCAATGGATACCCTCAAGATAACATCATATTTGAGAATTCTGAAACGGCTGTGCTTTATCAGAACCGCAACGAGGTCCTGCGGTGCTCAATGACAGACACCGCCGCTCTGCTGAAGTTAATGAATCTATTTTTTAGCTATGAACGACAAGAAATAGCACAATTTCGAAAGGCTGTTGCGCAATTTAAAACTGATCTGCCTAGAGTTCTCGACTCCTTACGCGAGAAAATTGACAACGCTTACTCTAGCAATATGCCGTTCCGTTCGGTCGCTGCCACATTCCTCGCCCACGCCAAGGAGACAATCAATCCATCTATCGGCGAGGCAGATGTGAGGGAGATGCTGATTCAGCACATTCTTACCGAGGAAATATTCACTCACATCTTTGATCAGGGCGATTTCCATCGTGAAAATAACATTGCCAAGGCACTCTACGCGCTAGAAGGAAAATTTTTCACAGGCGCGATCAAACGCGACACGCTGAAGGGACTGGAACCGTACTACGCTACAATCAGAGCCAATGCTGCACTAATCACTAGCCATTCCGAGAAGCAAACGTTCCTGAAGGTGATCTACGAGAATTTTTACAAGGTATACAACCCTAAGGCCGCAGATCGGCTTGGGGTCGTCTATACCCCGAACGAGATAGTGAAATTCATGGTTGAGGGCGCCGACTGGCTCTGCCATAAGCATTTTGGCAGGACGCTGATAGACCAAGGCGTCGAAATACTTGACCCCGCCACTGGCACCGGCACTTTCGTAAGCGAGTTGATACAGTATTTTGCTTGGGATAAAGCAAAATTATACAGTAAATATCGTCAGGAACTGCACGCGAACGAAGTTGCGATCCTACCTTATTACGTCGCAAATCTAAACATTGAGGCCACGTATTTTGGCATAACGGGTCAGTATGCAGAATTTGAGAATCTGTGTTTCGTCGATACGCTAGACAACGTCGATGGTCTCGGCATCAAGACCGGCCACCAGCACGACATGTTTGCGGCAGTGTCTCAAGAAAATATCGAACGCGTGCGGCGGCAGAATCGGCGAAAGATTTCTGTAATCATAGGAAATCCACCATACAACGCTAATCAACAGAACGAGAATGATAACAACAAGAATCGTATATACAGCCACATTGATCGACGCATTAAAGACACTTACATTAACCAGTCCACAGCTCAGAAGACCAAGGCTTACGATATGTACGCTCGATTTTTCCGCTGGGCCTCAGATCGGTTGCACGACGATGGCGTCCTAGCCTTGGTAACCAACAGATCCTTCATCGACAGCCGCACCTTCGACGGTTTTCGGCGCAGCGTGGAGCACGAATTCAACGAGATTTACGTTATTGACCTCGGCGGCGATGTACGCGCCAATCCAAAACTTTCTGGAACCAAAAACAATGTCTTCGGCATTCAAACGGGCGTGGCCATCTCGTTTATGGTTAAACGCCGCAGGCACAAGGGCTGCATGATATTCTACGCTAGGCGTCCAGAATTTGAAACAGCGGCAGAAAAACTAAGCTTTCTCGGGTCATCGAAGCTGTCGATGTTAAAATTTGAACGTATTGATCCTGACAAAAAGGGAAATTGGATAAACTTATCGGAAAATAACTGGGAAGCACTTGTCCCAATCGCAGATAAAAAGGCCAAGGCGGCCAAGTCCGCCGGTCAAGAGCAGGCGATCTTTAGGTTGTTTTCATTTGGCTTGGTGACGAATAGGGATGAGTGGATGTTTGATAGGTCGGAAGAAAATCTAGAATTAAAAGTCTCCTATCTTTTGAAAAATTACGAATCAGATCGTAAGTTGGCAGAAGAATTTGGGTTTGATGCAGCTAAACTCGGGGGTAGAAGTGGTGAGATAAAATGGACACGATCCGTCAAACGATCTCTTCAGAACAATAATAGATTACTTCTAAAGAATTCTAATCAGATACAGGTTCTTTATCGACCGTTTGACAAGATGAACATTATGTTTTTTCCTCCTTTAATTGAGATGCTGAATAAAACACGAGAGATCCACGGTCCAGACGGCCGGCGTCCGAACTTGACCTTGGTGTTCAGCGATCCCACCTCTCAAAAGCCATTTATGGCTACGGCTAGCGATTGTATGGTCGATATGCACCTAGTCGGCGCCGCGGCGGGAGCGGTGTGCCTTCCGCGCTACCGACACACTGCCGACGGCGAGCACGTCGACAACATTACCGATTGGGGTCTGCGTCAATTCGATAAACATTACGGTAAGGGAGCCAAAATCACTAAAGACGAAGTATTCCAGTATGTATACGCAGTAATGCATGATCCGGTTTACCGAGTAACGTATGCGGCGAACCTGAAGCGCGAGTTTCCGCGCATTCCATTCTATCCCGAGTTTCGGCAATGGGCTGATTGGGGTGCGCGGCTGATGGCGCTGCATATTGGCTATGAGACCGTCGAGGCTTGGCCGCTTGTTCGCACAGATGCACGTGACGAAGGCGCGCGCGCTGCCGGCGTTGCGCCCAAGGCGCTCCTGAAGGCTGACCACGACGCCGGTACGATCCGGCTCGATTCCGAGACAACACTGTCCGGCATTCCCGCGCAGGCATGGACCTACCTACTTGGCAACCGCTCCGGACTTGACTGGATTCTCGAACAGTACAAGGAGAGCACTCCTAAGGATCCGACTATCCGTGAAAAATTCAACACCTATCGATTTGCTGACTATAAGGACAAAGTGATCGACCTGATTAAGCGCGTAACGCGTGTAAGCGTCGACACCGTTGCGATTATCGAAGCGATGAAAGATGCCAAACGTGAGTGAGTGCTTCCCCACGGCTCTCTGACCACCTAGACTCTGCAAGCCACGACGTGAAACGCTAAGGACCAGCGTTGGAGTCTTCGCCCCCTTCTCGTCGCCTTGATTTTCGACACTCTGACCTTGCCAATCTGCATCATCGCCTCGGAGGTCCGATTCGCCTCGGCGCCGCCAGCGGCGACCGCGTCGGTCAGGGTGCGAGGAGGGATCTCCAGGTGAGGCCGAGCTTCCCCCCTCTCCCACCGTCACCAAACCGCATAACCTTCGCGCTACGTCCGGGAATCGGCAGGAGGGCGGTACGATGGCGGAACCCATGAACGACGGCGAGGCGCGCAGCTGGCTCGAGATCGAGCTCGAGGACGATCTCGACGAGGAGCTCGAGCAGGCGATCGACGACGCCCGCGTGCCGCCGGAGCTGCGCGCGCTGCTCGCCAACCGCAAGAAGAGCACGCTGGACCGCAACACCTATTTCAGCGAGCTGATGCGCCTGCAGAGCGAGCTCGTGAAGCTGCAGGACTGGGTGCAGCACAAGGGGCTGAAGCTCGTCGTGCTGTTCGAGGGGCGCGACAGCGCCGGCAAGGGCGGCGCCATCAAGCGCATCACCCAGCGCGTCAACCCGCGCACCTGCCGGGTGGTGGCGCTGCCGGCGCCCTCCGACCGCGAGCGGACGCAGTGGTATTTCCAGCGCTACGTGCCGCATCTGCCGGCCGCCGGCGAGATCGTGCTGTTCGACCGCAGCTGGTACAACCGCGCCGGCGTCGAGCGCGTCATGGGCTTCGCCAGCGAGGCCCAGGTGGAGGACTTCTTCCGCGACGTGCCGGAGTTCGAGCGGATGCTGGTCCGCTCCGGCGTCATCCTGGTCAAGTACTGGTTCTCGATCACCGACGAGGAGCAGCAGCTGCGCTTCCTGATGCGCATCCACGACCCGATCAAGCAGTGGAAGCTGTCGCCGATGGACCTGCAGTCGCGCGTCCGCTGGGAGCACTACACCAAGGCCAAGGAGGAGATGTTCGAGCGCACCAACATCCCCGAGGCGCCCTGGCACATCGTCGAGGGCAACGACAAGAAGCGGGCGCGGCTGAACCTCATCTCGCACCTTTTGTCGCTCGTCCCCTACGAGGAGGTGCAGCACGAGGAGATCGACCTGCCCGAGCGGGTGTTCAACCCCGACTACGAGCGCCACACGCTGCCGCCGGAGCTCTACGTGCCGGCGCGCTACTGAGGGCGGGCGGGCGGGCGGGCGCGGCGGCGGCGCCTCTCAGCCGCGCCGCGCCGCGTCGATCGCAGCCACGTCGATCTTGCCCATCTCCAGCATCGCCTCGAAGGCGCGCTTCGCCTCCGCGCCGCCCTTGGCGAGAGCGTCGGTGAGCGTGCGCGGCGTGATCTGCCAGGAGAGGCCCCAGCGGTCCTTGCACCAGCCGCAGGCGCTTTCCTGCCCGCCATTGTCGACGATGGCGTTCCACAGGCGGTCGGTCTCCGCCTGGTCGTCGGTGGCGATCTGGAAGGAGAAGGCCTCGCTCTGCTTGAACATCGGCCCGCCATTGAGGCCGAGGCAGGGGATGCCGGCGACGGTGAAGGTCACCGTCAGCACGTCGCCCGCCTTGCCGGATGGGTAGTCGGTGGGAGCGAGGAAGACCTCGCCCATGGCGCTGTCGGGGAAGGTCGCGGTGTAGAAACGGGCGGCCGCCTCGGCGTCCTTGTCAAACCACAGGCAGACGGTGTTCTTCGGGGTAGCCATCGGCGTGACCTCGCTGTTGTCTTTCACAACCACTCTTCGGCTCGTCGGTGAACCGCCGTGCGGCGGCGTTCAGGCATCCATAGGGCTGTTCCGGGAGAAGACCGGGCTCGGGGCCGCTTCGCGGTCGGATCGTCTCCGCGCAGCATCGGTGCAGGGATGCGGCCGCTACCCGGTGATCTCGGGCTCGACGAGGCGCGCAAGGTTGCGCAGCGACTCCTGCCAGCCGAGGTAACAGGCCTCCACGGGGATGACGTCGGGGATGCCCTCCTGGACGACGACGAGCTCGGTGCCGACGGAGACCGCTGTCAGCGTCACCGTCACCTGCATCTCGCCGGGAAGCACCGGGTCCTCGAACGTGTCGGTGTAGCGAAGGCGCTCGTTCGCGACGAGTTCGAGATACTCGCCACCGAACGCGTGGCGCTCGCCCGTCGTGAAGTTGCGGAAGGACAGGCGGTGCGTGCCGCCGACCTTCGGCTCAAGCTGGTGGACGGTGCAGACGAAGCCGTTCGGCGGCAGCCACTTCGCCAGCGCATCCGCCTCGAGGAAGGCGCGGTAGAGCTTCTCCGGGCGCGTCGTGAGCACGCGGTGCAAAGTGACGGTGCCGGGCATGGTCTCGCTCCTCGGTGGTGGCTTGCCTGTCCCCGAGGACGGACGAGCCGGCGCCGAGCCGACAGGGCAGCTTCGATTATTCCGCCCGGGCCGCCCCTCACACCCCCGCGGCGTTGATCGCCATGGCGCGCTGGAAGGCGGGGCGGGCCTCGCAGCGGTCGAGATAGGCCTCGAAGTTCGGGCGGGTCTCGACGAACTTGAACTGGCGGATGCCGAAGTGGAGGTCGGTGCCGACCATCACGTCGGCGGCGGTGAAGCGGTCGCCGATGAGCCACGGGCCGGTCGCGAGCGCCTGGTCGAGCACGTCCATCACCGCCTCGTAGCCGCCCCAGCCGGCCATCGACGGGCGGTCGACCGTCCAGCCCATCGCCTTCTGCATGTAGGCGGGCTCGATGCAGCCGGCGGAGAAGAACAGCCAGTGCAGCCAGCGGCCGCGGTCCGGATCGCCGATCGGCGGGGCGAGGCCGGTGCCCGGCGCGAGGTCGGCGACGTAAGCGCAGAGCGCGGCGGATTCCGCCACCTTCGCCGCGCCGTTCGTCAGCGCCGGCACCTTGCCCATCGGGTTGACGGCGAGGAACTCCGGCCGCTTGTGCTCGCCGGCGGCCATGTCGAGCTTCACCCGCTCATAGGGCAGCCCCGCCTCCTCCAGCATCCACAGGGCCCGGATCGAGCGGGTGTTGGGGGACCAGTAGAGTTTCATGTACACACTCCCACAGGACGTTGAGTAGATAAGAACATATAGTGAACGAGAAGGTGTGTCGAGTCTGTGGAAAGTACCTTGCGGTCAGTCCTCGGCTTGGAATGACCAGCGTGCCGCCAAGGCGGCGCGGGCGGCAACCAACAACTCCCCGTAGCGGGCATCGAAAGGCGCCACCAGTTGCCTGTCCAACTGGGCCGTCAATACGTCGTCCAAGACAGCCCGCTCCGCCGGATGCAAGGGCGCGGTGAAGGGTGACGTCCCCGAGTTCGGATCGAACCAGCGCCAAAGCAGGTCGTGTAAAACGATGGCCTCCTCGGCCGTCAGCACGATGGTGCAATCGCCGTCGATCTGCTTCACGACCCGCCCCGCCACGTCACCGCCGCCACGCCGGCGCCGATCAAGAGCGAGCCGCCGACCCGGTTCACCGCCCGCTGCACCGACGGGCGGCGGATCTGGGTGCGGGCGGCGGAGGCGGCGAGCGCGTAGGCGAGGGCGTTCAGCGCCGCCAGCGTCACGAAGGTCGCCTCCAGCACGATCATCTGCGGGGCGAGAGGGGCGGAAAGGTCGAGGAACTGCGGCAGGAAGGCGACGAAGAAGACAAGGCTCTTCGGGTTGAGCGCCGTCACCACATAGGCGTGGCCGAACATCCGCCAGGGCCGGAGCTCAGGAATCGCGCCCGCCTCATCCGCCCCGGCGGCGGGAAGCGTCGGCGGCGCCCGCCAGAGCTTGAGGCCGAGATAGACGAGATAGGCGGCGCCGAGCCACTTCAGCGCGGTGAACAGCATCGCCGACGTTGCGAGCAGCGCGCCGAGGCCGAGCATCGAGCAGGTCATCGCGGTGAAGTCGCCGAGCGCCACGCCGGCGACCGTCGACAGCGCGGCCCGGCGGCCGTGGCCGAGGGCGTACGACACCACGATGAGGATCGTCGGACCGGGAATGGCGAGCAGGATCGCCGAGGCGGCGACGAAGGCGAGCCAGAGTTCGAACGACATGATGGGGCTCCGCGCGGGATCCGGGGGAGCAAGCTCCGGTTTCTCAGCGCGTGCAAGGGGGGCCCACTGTGCCACGGCGGACACTGGCGGGAGGACCGGGGCACGGCCGCAGAGGCCGGTGCCGCCGAGGCCCGCGGCGCCGGGCGAGCCCGATCACCGTGCTCAGATGTTGGAGAAGTATTCGCTGCGGGCGACGAGCGCGTCGTCGCGGTGCTGGTTGGCGAGCATGGTGCGGCAGCGCGTGTAGTCGGCCGAACCCGTCTGGTAGCCCTGGCCGGTGCAGACGGCGTCGTCGCGCGCGCCAAGCTCGCCGTCACTGACGCAGGCGGACAGACCCGCCGCGGCGGCGAGCACGACGGCGAAGACAGCGGAACGGCGGACGGCGGCAAACGGCACGGGGTTCCCTCGGCGTTTCGTGAAGCGGTCCGGCGGCCCGCGTCGCGGCCGCACCATGCCCGCTGCGGCGGCGGCGATGCAAGCGGCCGCCGCACCAAGGCGCTCGCCGCACGCTCTCGGTCTGCACCGTTTGCTCGCAGTGTGCCCGCCGATCTGCCGACGAGCGCGCACAGCCGGCGACCGCCCCGCACAGCCAAAGCGCGCGCGATTGTGTGGACGGCAAGGGCGCAAAGATGGGATACGCTGCGGTCGGGGACGAAAGTCGAGACGCGCGCAGGCAAGCGCGGCGGCTCGCGGGGGAGTGTCGGACATGAAGGCCTGTCGGGACGTCGCGACGTCATTCCTCGCTGTCTCTCGGAGGCTCGCGTTCGGCGTCGCCGCCGTGCTGCTGACGACCGGAGCGTCCGTCGCCGGCGCGCCGGACGTTGGCGAGTTCATCGGCCCGATCTGCACGACGCAGCCGGAGGCGACCGCCACGCCGATCCGCCTCGCGGCCGCCGGCGGCGGGCTCTCGTCGATCCGCGGCGTGCTCGGTTCCCTGTCGCCGGTCCGGAAGGCGGCAGCCTCCACCGTCGATCCCTCGGTTCGCCAGCCGTACCGCGAGCCCGTGGTGCTCTCCACCGAGAATGGCGTGCTCGAGGTGCGCCTGACCGCCCGCCAGAGCGAGGCCTTCCTCGACACCGTCGCCGAGCCGGTGAAGAACTTCCTCTTGTTCGACTACGAGCTCATCCGCGGCAGGGCGTCGGACGGCAGCACCTCCGGGCAGAACCAGTATCCCGCCCCGACGCTCAGCGTGTTCCCCGGCGAGAAGCTGGTCGTCCATCTCGACAATGAGATGTCGGGCCTCACCGTCCGCGATTTCTTCAACCCGCAGTACACGCCGGTCGGCGGCTTCGTGCCGCTCTATCCGCCGCAGCTCGATTCCGCGCCGATCAACCTGCACACCCACGGCCTGCACGTCAGCCCGAAGGGCAACTCCGACAACATCCTTTTGTACATGCCGGCGGGAACGTCGAACACTTATGTCTACGATGTTCCGACGAACATGCCGCAGGGGATGTACTGGTATCACCCGCATCTGCACGGCCTGACGTCGCCGGAAGTCTACATGGGCCTCGCCGGGATGCTGGCGATCGGCCGCACCGACGGCGCCCTGCCGGTGGTCACCGAGCGGAACATCCCGATCCGCAACATCGCGCTGCAGTACAACTACGTCGCCGGCCGCGCCGAGGGTCGCGCCGAGATCAACAACACCAGCTGGCCGATGTGGATGAGCACGATCGTGCCGCCGAAGGACGGCGAGCTCGAGGAGGGGACCTACCGGCCGCTGCTTACGCCGACGGGCTTCGAGGACTGGAAGGCGGGCTCGTCGACCTTCACGGTCTGGTATGCCGGCCCGCTGTCGATCAACAACAAGCGCGCCTTCTTCTCCTACATCCCGAGCAACCTGCAGCGCTTCACCGCCTCTGGCGACAACCGCGACAAGGACGTGCCGCCGGATCCGGCGCTGCCCGACTACAAGCGCGACGTGCAGTTCACGGTGAACGGCCAGTTCCAGCCGGTCTTGAAGGCGAAGCCCGGCCAGACCGAGATCTGGGTGCTCGCCAACATCTCCGACCTCGCCTACATCACCGTCAAGCTGACCGAGACGGCCACCGGGCGGCATCCGAAGATCGCCATCGTCGGTCAGGACGGCAATCCCTACCCGGAAGTGCACTATCCGCCGACCGACGACGGCACGCGGCTGGAGATCCCGCCGGCGAGCCGCTTCGCCATCGCCGTGACGATGCCGGCGGAAGGCGATCTCGTGCTGGAGATGCCGCCGCTCGGCTACGGCGCCAAGGCGCTGACCGCGCCGGGCGTGCTCTACACCAACACCGGCACCGACAAGATCCCGGCGGTGCTCGGCAACCTGTCGGTGGAGCCGACGGCGATCAGCTACTTCGACGGCTTCTTCAGCTTCCCGACGCAGACGCTGCTGCGCGTCGCGCCGGACGAGGGCCAGGGCACGACGACCGCGTTCGTGGAGGGGCAGGCGCTCGGTGCGTTCACCTCGTTCGACGACGTCTCCGACGACAAGCCCGACGTCACCCGGACGATCGGCATCTACGGCGGCTTCCTTAACAGCTTGGCGAGCAAGGACGACCCGAAGTCGTTCACCTACTCGTTCGACGGCGGCACGTTCCCGAACGTGCCCCTGCTGCAGCCGCGGCTCGATTCCATCGAGGAGTGGCGGTTCCTCAACTACAACAACGACGAGCACCCGATCCACATCCACGTCAACGACTTCCAGGTGATCGAGAACTACGACCCGACGGTCGGCCTGCGGACCGGCCCGGACATGTTCGGCCTCGACAACGTCAACGTCGCCGCCCCGACGATGGGATCGGGCGAGGCGGTCGTCGAGCCGGGCTACCTGTCGCTCAGGACGCGATTCGAGGAGTATTCCGGCGTCTTCGTCATGCACTGCCACCGCCTCAACCACGAGGACAACGGGCTGATGATGCTGGTCAGCGTCATCCCGGCGGTGTCGAGCTATGCGATCGCCGGCACGGGCGCGGACGGCGCGGCGAGCGAAGTGCGGGTGTTCAACGGCGACGGCGACGAGCCGATCGCCACGGTGACGCCGTTTCCGGGCTTCTCAGGGACGGTGAGCGCGGCGATGGGCGACGTCGACGACGACGGCGTGCTCGACCTGGTGGTCGGCTCCGGCCCCGGCCGGGCGCCGGAGGTGGTCGTCTATGCCGGCGCCGCGAAGGGCGCGCACGGCCCGTTCGAGAGCGAGATCGCCCGCTTCGCCCCCTTCGACGCCACGGCGCCGGGCGGCGTCAGCGTCGCCTCCTCGCAGATCGACGGCACGTCGGCCGACAACATCGTCGTCGGCTCCGGCCCGGGCGCGCCGAGCGAGGTGCGCGTCTTCGGTTCGGCGCTGCCGTCCGTCACCGGCACGGCGCCGCCGCTGTTCGCCTCGTTCGCCCCCTACGAGGGGGATACGTCCGGCGTCAGCCTGGCGACCGGCCTCGTCGACTTCGCCACCGGCCGCTACAGCATTGTGACGGCGCCGGGCGTCGGCACCGAGGCGGAGGTGCGGGTGTTTGCTTACCCCTTGCTGAAGGGGCTCGCGGGCGCGCCCGCTCCGGCTGTCGAGCATGGCGGAGCGCCGCACGGCGGCCCGGGCGGCCCGGTGATGAAGTCGGCCTTCAAGCCGTTCGGCGACGGCTACGCCGGCGGCGTGTCGCTGGCGACCGGCTGGATGGCCGGCGAGTTCGGCGGCGCGCAGAACATCGTCACCGGCCAGCTTGCCGGCGACGGCACGGTGAAGGTGTTCTCCTCAGGCTCCTCACTCGACGGCGGCCCCTCGCTCTACCTGCACAGCCCGGTCGAGCACGGCCACGGTGCGACCTTCCGCGAGATCGCGAGCTTCGCGCCGTTCGACGGCGGCGCCGGCGTGCGCATCGCCGCCACCGCCACGACGGCCGGCGCCGACCTCCTGGTCAGCGGCCTGTCGGCCGACAAGACGGTGAAGGTCGCGAAGTACGGCTTCCGCCGGGCGGCCGAGGAGGCCAACACGCTCGCGCCGATCAACCGCGGCGACGTCACGACGGTCGCCGGCGGCGCGCCGGCGATGCTCGGCGGGGATTGAGGCGGAGCGTCGTAACAGGCGAGCGCCGCAAGTCTCCTTCTCCCACGCGTGCGTGGGAGAAGGTCCCGGCAGGGGGATGAGGGCCGGCGCGCCGAGCGCGCCGGAAGCCTCACGGATGCGACGCCGCGCCGCTCGCGCGGCGCGCCCTCATCCGCCCCTTTCGGGGCACCTTCTCCCACCTCACGGTGGGAGAAGGGAAGCCATCAGGCGATCGCCTGCACGCCCTTCTTCTGCACCACTGTGAGCAGCCGAAGCGCGGGGCCGCCCGGCTTCTTCACGCCACGTTCCCAGTCGGAGACGAGGTTCTTGCTGACGTTCAGGTAGCGGGCGAACACCGGCTGCGACAGTTGCTCGCGCTCGCGGATCGCCCTGATCTCCTCCGGGGCCATCGCCTGCACGGGCGTCAGGCACGCCTCGTCGAAGTCGCGCATCGTCCGCTTGTCGACCGCGCCGACCTCGTGCAGCGCCTCCATCGTCTCGTGGATCGCTGAGAAAGCCTCGATGCGGTACGTCTCCGTCATCTCACTCGAACTCCCCGGCCCTGAGATCGGCATCGATCACCCTCTACCGGCACGATCGACAGGCTCGTTATGAGCCACGTCAGACACTCTCGGCTTTCGGACACCGCTGCCCGCACCAAGTCTCCAACCCCTCCTCCGTCATCGCCCGGCTTGACCGGGCGATCCACGAGGCACGGAGAAGCGTTCGTTGTGCCTGCGGCGTGGATGGCCCGGTCAAGCCGGGCCATGACGGAGGAGGGGGAGCGCAGCAGAAGCTTCATTCAATCTCGATGAACGGCGGAATCCCTTCAACTCGCAGTCAAGATCACACAGAGTGTTATATTAAAAGCAGATCGCCCACTCCCCCCTCAACTCCACCCCGCATCCACCACGAACTCCTGCGACGTGATCGCCCGCGCTGCGTCGGACGCCAGAAACAGCGCCATCTGGGCGATGTCGCCGGGCTGGATGAAGAGGTCGAGGCACTGGCCGGCCTTGCGGACGGCGTCGGCCTCCGGCGTCAGCCACAGCTTCCGCTGCCGCTCGGTCATCACCCAGCCGGGCAGCAGCGAGTTGGCGCGGATGCCGTCGCGGCCGAAGTCGCGGGCGAGGCCGCGCGTCAGCCCGTGCACCGACGCCTTCGCCGTCGTGTAGGCCGGCATGCCGCCCTGGCCGAGTAGCCAGGAGATCGAGCCGAAGTTGACGATCGAGCCGCCGCCGCGCCGCTGCATCTGCGGGATCGCCGCCTGCGCGGCGAAGAACATCGGCCGCTGGTTGATCGCCATCCGCTCGTCCCAGTACTCGGGCGTCACCTCGAGCACCGCGTGGCGCTCGTCGTTGGCGGCGTTGTTCATCAGCACCGCGAGGTCGCCGAACTCGGCGCCCGCCTGCGCCACCGCCGCCTTCAGTGCCGCCACGTCGCGGATGTCGCAGGGGATGTAGAGCGGCGCCGGGCCACCGCCGTTCGACAGCCTGGCGACGAGCGCCCGGCTCGGCTCCTCGGCGATGTCGACGAAGGCGACGCGAGACCCCTGCCCGACGAACGCCTCGACGAGCGCCGCGCCGATGCCGCTGCCGCCTCCCGTGACGAAGACGGTCGTTTCAGCGAGGTCGGGATAGATCGCCAGTCGATGCATGGGCGCCTCTCATTGATGCCGTTTCCGATATGCTTCACGGCGGAAACGTGGCTGGACGGTTATGGCTCATCATTGATACGTTCCAGTCTGCGCGACAAGGGCGCCGCGGACGGCCGGGCCGGGCGGCGGGCGGGCAACGCCGGCGCGCGGGGGAACGGACGTTCGAGATGAGCGACACCAACGACAACGATCCGGCAGGCAAGCCGGCGAAGAAGCCGCTGCGCAGCGCCGTCGGCTGGTACGGCCGCACCGACCGCGACGGCTTCGTGCACCGCAGCTGGATGAAGAACCAGGGATGGCCGCAGGACCTGTTCGAGGGTCGGCCGATCATCGGCATCTGCAACACCTGGTCCGAGCTCACCCCCTGCAACGCCCACTTCCGCGAATTGGCGGAATGGGTGAAGCGCGGCGTCTGGGAGGCGGGCGGCTTCCCGCTCGAGTTCCCGGTGATGTCGCTCGGCGAGACGGTGATCCGCCCGACCGCCATGCTGTTTCGCAACCTCGCCTCGATGGACGTCGAGGAATCGATCCGCGGCAACCCGCTCGACGGCGTCGTGCTCCTGATGGGCTGCGACAAGACCACGCCGTCGCTGATGATGGGCGCCGCCTCCTGCGACATCCCGACGATCGGGCTCTCGGGCGGGCCGATGCTGTCGGGGCGCTACCGCGGCCGCACCCTCGGCTCCGGCACCGGCGTCTGGCAGATGTCGGAAGCCGTGCGTGCCGGCACGATGACGCAGGAGGAGTTCGTCGGCGCGGAGGCCTGCATGCACCGCTCGAAGGGCCACTGCATGACGATGGGCACCGCTTCGACGATGGCCTGCATGGTCGAGGCGCTCGGCATGAGCCTGCCCGGCAACGCGGCGATCCCGGCCGTCGACGCCCGCCGCCACACGCTTGCCCAGCTCACCGGCCGGCGCATCGTCGAGATGGTGCGCGAGGACCTCGTGATGTCGAAGGTGCTGACGCGCGGCGCCTTCGAGAACGCCATCCGGGCGAACGCGGCGATCGGCGGCTCCACGAACGCCGTCATCCACCTGCTCGCCATCGCCGGCCGTATCGGCGTCGACCTCAAGCTCGACGACTGGGACGACCTCGGCTCGCAGGTGCCCTGCCTCGTCGACATCCAGCCGTCGGGCACGCACCTGATGGAGGACTTCTACTATGCCGGCGGCCTGCCGGCGGTGCTGCGCGAGCTGTCCGAGGCGGGGCTGATCTCCGACGCGCTGACGGTGAACGGCCGCTCGATGGCCGACAACGTCGCCGACGCCGACTGCTGGAGCCGCGAGGTCATCCACGGCTATGGGGCGCCGTTCAAGGACAAGGCCGGCATCGCCGTGCTGAAGGGCAACCTCGCGCCGGACGGCGCCGTCATCAAGCCGTCGGCGGCGAGCCCGCAACTCCTCGTCCACCGTGGGCGGGCGGTCGTCTTCACTTCGATCGAGGACTTCCACGGCCGCATCGACGACGAGGACCTCGACATCGACGAGACCTGCGTGATGGTGCTGCAGAACTGCGGCCCGAAGGGCTATCCGGGCATGGCGGAGGTCGGCAACATGCCGCTGCCGCCGAAGGTGCTGCGCAAGGGCATCACCGACATGGTGCGCGTCTCCGACGCCCGCATGAGCGGCACCGCCTACGGCACGGTGGTGCTGCACGCGACGCCGGAAGCCGCCGCCGGTGGGCCGCTGGCACTGGTCGAGACGGGCGACATGATCTCGCTCGACGTTCCCGCCCGCACGCTGACGCTGGAGGTCGACGAGGCGGAGCTTTCCCGCCGCCGCGCCCTCTGGACGGCGCCGGTGCGGCCGGCCCGCGGCTACGTGCAGCTCTATGTCGACCACGTGCAGCAGGCGAATGTCGGCGCCGACCTCGACTTCCTGGTCGGCGGCTCGGGCGCGCCGATCCCGCGCGATTCGCACTGAGGGAAGGTTCTGGCGCGCGGGAGGGGAGGCGGGGCGAGCCTGCACGACCCGCTTGCAAGCCCGGCGGGGCGCCCCGACATTGCAACGGGGCGGAAAGGCTGACGCGACGCACGCCTGACGGCGGCGTCCGCCAGAGGGAACGCAGGCCGATGCTGGAAGAGACCGAAACCAAGGTGCCGATCGTCAGCGCGCCGTCGGACGACGGCGTCAACGTGCTCGACGGTCGCTCGCGCGTGCTGGTGCGTCCGGACGCGGTGAACGACGCCTACGCGATGCTCGAGCAGACGATCCCGCCGGGCAAGGGACCGCCGCTGCACGTCCACAGGCACGAGACCGAGATCTTCTACGTCGTCGAGGGCGAGTTCGAGTTCCGTGTCGCCGGCGACCGCTTCGTCGCCGGCCCGGGCACCAACGTCGTCGGCCCGCGCGACATCCCGCACACCTTCAAGAACGTCGGCGCGACGCCGGGCAAGCTCGTGCTCACCATCATCCCCGGCCGCTTCGGCAACTACTTCATCGAGGTCGACACCGTCCCCGACCACGACCGCGCGACGATCGAGGCGCTGACCGGAAAGTACGACGTGGCGCTGCTGGAGTAGCCGGCTGCCAGTGGCGAGGCTCCCTTCTCCCGTGAGAGCGGGAGAAGGGAAGACACCCGCAAGATGCGGAGTGCGCCGGCAGGGGCGAGCCTGTAGGGTCCCCGCCGTCTCGTTCGCCGGCCGGTTCCGTGTCCCCTCCCCGCTCCCCATCGCCCGCCCTCCGCCCGCTCAGCCCCACCGACTGGGCGTTGATGGCCGTGTTGTCACTTTTGTGGGGCGGGTCGTTCTTCTTCATCGCGGTGGCGGTCGCCGAGCTGCCGCCGTTTACCATCGTCGCGGCACGGGTGGCGATCGCAGCACTCGCGCTGCACCTCGTGCTGCGGCTGACCGGCGGGCGGCTGCCAAGGACCGCCGCGGCGCTTGCCGCCTTCGCCGGCATGGGCATTCTCAACAACGCCATCCCGTTCAGCCTGCTCGTCTGGGGGCAGAGCCACATCGCGAGCGGGCTCGCGGCGATCCTCAACGCCACCACGCCGCTGTTCACGGTGCTCGTCGCGCACTTCGCCACCACCGACGAGCGGCTGACGGTCGGACGGTTCGCCGGCGTGCTGGTCGGATTCGCGGGCGTGGTGGCGATGATCGGACCCGGCGCGCTCGCCGGTGTCGAGACCGACCTGCTCGCCGAGCTCGCCTGCCTCGGCGCGGCGCTCTCCTACGGCATCGCCTCGGTGTTCGGGCGCCGCTTCCGCCGGCTCGGCCTGTCGCCGCTGCAGACTTCGACCGGCCAGCTCACCGCCTCGACGCTGCTGATGGTGCCGGTGGCCATCGCCGTCGACACGCCGTGGCGGCTGCCGGCGCCGGGGCTCGACGCGGCGGGCGCGGTGGTCGCCCTGGCGCTCGTCTCCACGGCGCTCGCCTACATCGTGTTCTTCCGCATCCTCGCGCGCGCCGGGGCGACGTCGATCTCGCTCGTCACCTTCATGGTGCCGGTGAGCGCCATGCTGCTCGGCACGCTGGTGCTCGGCGAGCGGCTGGCGGCCGAGCACTTCGTCGGCATCGCGCTGATCGGCGCGGGCCTCGCGCTGATCGACGGGCGGCCGCTGAAAATGCTGTCGGCGGCCCTCGGCCGCCGCGCATAGTCGTTCAGGGGCCAGCGCCGCAGCGCCGGCCGAGGAGGATCGCCGCCGCTCAGGCGACGAGCTCGATCGTCTTCTTCAGCTTGCCCATCAGCTCGTCGATCTCGTTCTCGGTGATGACGAGTGGCGGCGAGATGGCGATGGTGTCGCCGGTGATGCGCATCATCAGGTTGACGTCGTGGAACGCCTTCTCGAGCGCCGTGTAGGCGCGCAGGCCCGGCGTTCCCGGCATCGGCGCGAGGTCGACGGCGCCGACGAGGCCGATGGTGCGGATGTCCTCGACCAGCGGCAGGCCCTTGATGGTGTCGAACAGCGCGTCGGCGAACGGCACTTCCAGCGCCGCCGCGCGCTCGAACAGCTGCTCATCGCGGTAGACGTCGAGGGTGGCGAGGCCGGCGGCGCAGGCAAGCGGGTGCGCCGAGTAGGTGTAGCCGTGGAAGAGCTCGATGACGTGCTCCGGGCCTTGCATGAAGGTGTCGTAGATCGGCTTCGAGCAGAGCACGCCGCCCATCGGCACGGTGCCCGAGGTGACGCCCTTGGCAAACGTGATGAGGTCCGGCGTGACGCCGAAGCGCTCGGCCGCAAACGCCGTGCCGAGCCGCCCGAAGCCGGTGATCACCTCGTCGAAGATCAACAGGATGCCGTACTTCGCGGTGATCTCGCGCAGGCGCTTCAGGTAGCCCTTCGGCGGCGGCAGCACGCCGGTCGAGCCAGCCATCGGCTCGACGATGACGGCGGCGATGGTGTCGGCGCCGTGCAGCGCAACGATGCGCTCGAGCTCGTCGGCGAAGTGCGCGCCGTACTCCGGCTCGCCGCGCGAATAGGCCTGCTTGGAGCGGTCGTAGGTGTGCGGCAGGTGGTCGACGCCGGCGAGCATCGCCCCGTACATGCGGCGGTTGGCGACCATGCCGCCGACCGAGATGCCACCGAAGCCGACGCCGTGGTAGCCGCGCTCGCGGCCGATCAGGCGCGTTCGCTGGCCCTCGCCGCGGGTGCGGTGGTAGGCGAGCGCGATCTTGAGCGCGGTGTCGACGGCCTCCGAGCCGGAGTTGCCGAAGAACACGTGGTCGAGATTGCCCGGCGCCAGCGCGGCGATGCGGCTCGCGAGCTGGAACGCCTTCGGGTGACCGAACTGGAACACCGGCGCGAAGTCGAGCTGCTGCGCCTGAGAGCGGATCGCCTCGACGATCTGCGGACGGGCGTGGCCAGCGTTGCAGCACCAGAGGCCCGCCGAGGCGTCCATCACCGGCGTGCCGTCGGGCTTGAAGTAGTAGACGCCCTCGGCACGGTTGACGATGCGCGGCCGCTTCTTGAAGGAGCGGTTCGACGTGAACGGCATGAAGAAGGCTTCGAGGTTGTTCGGGGTCGGCTCGAAGCCGGCGTCCACGTCCGTTGCGCGGTCCATCATGTTCTCCTGAGCGGTCGCTCGGCCTGGGTCACGATGATCCCTTTTATCAGGGTCTTCGCGCCAAAGGAACGAAGGTGCGCGGCGGCGCAATGGCGCTGGCAGGGCATGTGGCGAGCCCGCAGGACACGTTGCGCGACCCTTCGAGCCCTAGGAGCATGCCGACAGCGCCGACTTGCCAGGCACCGTCTCCATCGCGCCGGCGAGCCCGTGCTTCAGCTAGTCGGGGGGCGGATGGCAATAGTGTCCATTCTCCCCGGAATGGACATGTAGCCGTTGCGCGTCGACCACTCGTTCCACTCCGCGATGTCTTCGACAGACAGCTTGTCAGACTCGAAATTTATGATCGCCGGGCGGACGGCTCCAACGGTCTTGAGCACTTTCCAGTCGTAACCTTCGCAATCGATCTGCAGCAGGTCGACTTCCCCGCCGAGATGTTTATTGACTAAGTTCTCCACTGTGTACCCAGTAATAGTCGTTGCCTTTACGCCGCCCTCCACCTGCTCTTTGGTGAGGTTGGTCCGTGCGTGAATCGCATCCACGATATAATTTCTATTTGATGATACTAATGGGCTGGCGCTGCGTTTCATACTCTCGATATATACTGCATCAAGTTCTGGGGTCGGTATGTGCAGAACGACCTGTGCGTCAGGTCCGATTGCTACGTTTTCAACTATCGCCGTACCTTCAAACTTCGAGTACGACTTCCTCAGTCTTGGGATAAGCCCCTCTTGTGGCTCCACCAGTACAATCTTTCCAAAATACTTGTGAACGAGATCAAAAATCGGATCTCCAGCTTTCCCATCATGGGCGCCGGCCTGAAGAGCGGTCAAGCTCCTCCGTGGTCGTACTGATGCTATGGCGGCAATAGCGATAGCTAATTCTTTGTTCCCAGCGGAAGAGCCTGTGTTCGACTTATTCCTCATTGGCAATGCTCTCTCGTCAACGCGGCTACGTGAAGGCTACCAGACGGATCGACCGATGTCACTCAGCGCGACATCTGGTCCGTAACGGCGGTGATATCCGCCCGCCGTGTTCGGGCATTCCAGAGCTATAGAGATTACTCTGCGCTGTAGGGCACCGCGACATTCACGGCACCTTGGATAGCGCCTCTATTGATATTGCAATCTCAGCCTGTGATCTAGGTTCATATTTGACGTTGCTGATGTGCCACAGAGTATGGCACAGGCGGTTTATCTTCAGGTGCGCCTGTGCGCCCACGGATTGTCACCATCGCGGTCATCGGTCATTGAAGACACTGCGCCCTTACATTTGCCTCCGACACCGCTGCGATTCTCACGGCTGTTGCGCGTCATTTTCTTGGCCGTGCAAGTCGAGTATTCGCCAAGTCTGAAACTTACCCGGCCCACCGCCGTTCTCGGGATGAACTCGACGTCTGCGAGGCGCCAAGGGCAGATGCGGACGAGGTCGTGGACGGCGGGGGTCCGGCCACCCTTCTCAAGATCGACGACGACGTTCCGTGAGCGCGAGGATCCTCGGCTACCCCGTGACCAAAACGGGCCGCCTTAGCGACCCGGACTAGCCTCTACGTCAATGATGTTTGTGGTGGGTGCAGTAGGGCTCGAACCTACGACCCGCTGATTAAGAGTCAGCTGCTCTACCAACTGAGCTATGCACCCGATCCAGCGGCGGCACGAAAGCCGCCCGCGGACGTGGCTCCTATAAGGACAACGCCGGCGGAACGCAACAGCGCTGGCCGCGCGCGTCGGCCCGCACCCGCCGCAGCGCCGGCGAAGGCGTCCGGCGGCGGGCTCCTCAGCCCGCCACCTCCTCCGTGGTGACGACGAAGTTCACCAGCGTCGACGGGCCGAAGGTGAGCGTCAGCGGCACATCGGCTGCGTCGCGGCCGCGGGCGATCAGGATGCGGCCCTTGCGCGGCGAAAGATTGCGCGGGTCGAACGTGTGCCAGGCACCGTCGAGGAACACCTCGATCCAGGCGGCGAAATCCTGCGGCGGATAGGGCGGCGGCAGGCCGATGTCGCTGACATAGCCGGTGCAGTAGCGCGCCGGGATGTTGAGGCAACGGCAGAAGGCGAGCGCCAGGTGCGCGAAGTCGCGGCAGACGCCGCGCTGCTCCTCGAACGCCTCGGCCGCCGTGCGCGTCGGCCGCGAGAACTGGTAGCCGAAGGTGATGTGGTTGTGCACGTACTCGCAGATCGCCTGCACCCGCGCCCAGCCCGGCGTCGTGTGCTGGAACAGGTTCCAGGCCGTATTGGAGAGGCGATCGGTCTCGCAGTAGCGGCTGCCGAGCAGGAACTGCAGCGTGTCCGGCGGCAGGCGCTCGACCGGGCTCTCGGCGGCGCCGGGGCTCGTCGGGTCCCAGTTGCCGGCATCGCGGACGATCGTCTGCGTCCGCAGCGTGAACCGTCCGACAGGCGCGGAGATGCGGTTGCACCAGTTGCCGAAGCTGTCGCGGTAGCCGTCGATCGGCACCGAAGGCTCGGTCAGCAGGTAGTCGGGGCGCTCGAGGTCTGAGACGCGCGAAGCGTGCACGTTGAGGATCGCGATCATCGGGGTGGGTTGCGCGAAGTCGTAGGTCATCTCGCAGCCGACAAGTATGCGCATCGTGCCTCCGGTATTGCCGGGGAGGATCAAAGCCGCCGATCACCGCGACCGGCGGCGGCTCGTCTTCACCGGGCGGGCCGGCCCCCCGGCGTCCTCCGTGGCTCTTCTCGATCGGCCATCGGTTCTGCTCAAAGCGTGCCGCCTCGTCCTCGGCGAAGCGGGACCGTCGCACGGGCAGCTTCCCGGCGGCGGAACTCGGCAGAACGTTGCGAGGGTGGTCGCTTTTGCGTGCAGGAGCAAACGCTGAATTCCGCAGACGCCGATTGATTGCTCGAATCTGCGGGCGCGTCGGTGGAGAGCCACGTGCGACGGCGGGCGGGCAGGTCTACTCTACTGGGGCGAGGAGCCGCGAACGTCTCGGCTCCGCCCCGCGTTGTCCGCAACGGTCCGGATGGACCGTCGGACGCCATGAAAGGACAGAGCCATGAGCGATCACGTCTACAAGGTCGTCGAGCTGGTCGGCTCGTCGCCGGACGGCATCGAGGCGGCGATCCAGAACGCCATCGGCCGCGCCTCGAAGACCCTTCGCAATCTGCGCTGGTTCGAAGTGATCGAGACGCGCGGCCACATCGAGGACGGCAAGGTCCACCACTACCAGGTGAAGCTGCAGGTCGGCTTCACGCTGGACGACGGCGACGACTGACGACCGCGCCTCGGACCAAGGCGATCCGCACCGCCCGGCGGCGTCAAACGCTTCCCGTGCGTGATTTCCGCTTTTCGCGGCGCCGCCGCGCGTGCAACTCTTCGCAACTGCGGAATTGCGCCGCCAGGGCGCCGTCTGACTGGAGGGATGTGCTCGATGGCCTCAATCCTGCTGAAGTGCTGCGCACTGTTGGTCGCCTTGCTCGCTGCACCGGCGGCCTTCGCCCATACCGGTGTCGGCGACACCAGCGGGTTCCTGCACGGCTTCGCCCACCCGATCGGCGGCCTCGACCACGTCCTCGCGATGGTGACCGTCGGCATCTTCGCCTGGCAGCTCGGCGGACGGGCGCTGTGGCTGGTGCCGACGGCGTTCGTCGCCGTGATGGCGGTCGGCGGGGCGCTCGGCGTGGCGGGTATCGAGGTGCCTTTCGTCGAGACCGGCATCGCATTGTCGGTGGTGGTGCTCGGCGCCGCGGTGGCGCTCGGCGTGCGCGTGCCGGTGGCGGCCGCGATGGCGGTCGCCGGCGTGTTCGCGATCTTCCACGGCCACGCGCACGGCGCCGAGATGCCGGACGCCGCCGGCGGCGCCGCTTATGCCGGTGGCTTCCTGCTCGCCACCGCGCTCCTGCATCTCGCCGGGATCGGCGCCGGCATGCTGGTCGGCACGGCGGGCGACCGCTTCGGCCCGCTGGTGGTGCGGACGGCCGGCGGCGCCGTGGCGCTCGCCGGCGTCGGCATTCTCGCCGGCCTCGTCTGACACGCTCCCGGGGCCGCGGAGCGGCAGCCCCGGGATCCATCAGCGGCGGCAGGCGCGTCGCCGACATCCGTTCCTGCTTCCACCGGCGGCGAAATGTGGGAAGCTGCCCCGCCGGCGAGAGAACCGGCGAGGACGGGGCGCAAGGTCGTGAGCGATGAGACAGACGAGGCCGGGCCACCGGCGCGCGGCATCGCGCGCGGGCTGACCAACTACGGCGACCCTGGCTTCAGTCTCTATCTGCGCCGCTCGTTCGCGAGCTCGATGGGCTACAGCCGGGCGATGCTCGACCGGCCGATCGTCGGCATCGCCCATTCGGCGAGCGGCTTCAACAACTGCCACCGCAACTTTCCGGAGCTGATCGAGGCGGTGAAGCGCGGCGTGCTCGCCGCCGGCGCGCTGCCGGTGGAGTTCCCGACGATCTCGCTCGGCGAGGTGTTCCTCGCGCCGACGAGCCTGAAATTCCGCAATCTGATGTCGATCGACGTCGAGGAGATGATCCGCGCCCAGCCGATGGACGCGGTTGTGCTGGTCGGCGGCTGCGACAAGACGGTGCCGGCGCAGCTGATGGGGGCCGCTTCCGCGGACCTTCCGGCGATCCAGCTCGTCGCCGGGCCGATGTCGACCAGCCGCCACCGCGGCGAGCGGCTCGGGGCGTGCACCGACTGCCGCCGCTTCTGGGCCCGCTACCGCGCCGGCGAGGTCGACGATACGGCGATCTCCAAGGTGGAACAGCGGCTGGCGTCGACGGCCGGCACCTGCGCGGTGATGGGCACGGCGAGCACGATGGCGGCGATCGCCGAGGCACTCGGCATGATGCCGGCCGGCAGCGCGGCGATCCCCGCCGTCGACGCCGACCGGCTGCGCATGGCGGAGGAGACCGGGCGGGTGGCGGCCGGCCTCGTCGGCTCGGCGCTGACGCCGTCGCGCATCCTGACACCCCAGGCGATCGAGAACGCCGTGCGGGTGCTGCTCGCCATCGGCGGCTCGACCAACGCCGTCGTCCATCTCGCCGCGCTCGCCGGCCGGCTCGGCATCCCGTTCGACCTCCGCCGGCTCGACGCGCTGTCGGAGACGACGCCGGTGCTGGTCGACCTCAAGCCGACCGGCGCCTTCTACATGGAGGACCTCTACGCCGCCGGCGGCGTGCCGGCGGTGATGCGCGAGCTCGCGCCGCTGTTGAACCTCGACTGCATGACCGTCACCGGCGAGACGGTCGGTGAGCGCATCGCAGCGGCCGATGCCTGGGTGGACCGTGCGGTGGTGCGGGAGAGCGGCGCGCCGATCAACCCGGTCGGCGGTCTCGCGGTGCTCTATGGCAACCTCGCGCCGCGCGGCGCCGTCATCAAGCGCTCCGCCGCCGACCCGGCGCTGTTCGAGACGACCGGACGGGCGGTGGTGTTCTCGTCGCTCGAAGACCTTGCGGCGCGCATCGACGATCCGGCGCTGGACGTCGCCGCGGACGATTTCCTCGTGCTGCAGAACGCCGGGCCGGCGAGCCCGGCGGCGATGCCGGAGGCGGGCTACCTGCCGATCCCGTCAAAGCTCGCCCGCGCCGGTGTGAAGGACATGGTGCGCATCTCCGACGCGCGGATGAGCGGCACCGCCTACGGCACCATCGTGCTGCACGTCGCGCCGGACGCCGCCTCCGGCGGCCCGCTCGGTTTGGTGCGCACCGGCGACCGCATCCGCCTCAGCGTCGCCGAGCGGCGGCTCGACCTGCTGGTGGCCGACGACGAACTCGCGCGGCGCGAACGCGAGCGCCCTGCCCTAGCGGTCGCGCCGGAGCGCGGCTACGCCCGCCTCTACGCCGAGCAGATCCTGCAGGCGGACGAGGGCTGCGACTTCGCCTTCCTGCGACCGCGCCGCTGATCGGGCCGTCAACGCCGCCCGCAGCGTGGGGGCGCATCCGTCCCGGCGCCGGGACGGTTGAACGGGCTTTCCAGCACGAGCAGGCTGCGGCTCCGCCGCTGCGCGAGCCTGGCGACCGCGAGGTCGTCGCCGGCGTGCCACATCTCGCCGACATTGCGGAAGCCGAAGCAGTGGGCGAGGCGGGCGGGGGAGAAGGCGTAGCCGCCGACGACCGGCGGGGGAGACGCCGGCAGGCCAAGTGCGCTGGCGACCGCGTCGAGGGTCCGCGGGTCGGGGCCGATGGCGGACAGCGCGAGGATCGAGACGTCGATGCCGAGCCGGCGGAAGAGCCGCTCCGTCCGGCCCGCCTGCTCTTCATAGACGACGATCGCCGCGATGTCGGGCGGACGCGGGCGGGTGATCGCGTCCTCGGACCGGTACGGCCCGCCGTGCCAGGCGACGAGGCCGTCCTCGGCCACCAGCACCCGCTTCGCAACCGGCATCATGTAGTTCGCGCAGCTCGACAGGCAGGCTTCGTCGACGACGAGCACGTCGACCCGGTCGATCAGCCATTCCGCAATCGTCAGCCAGGTCTCGACGGGGCCGCCGGTCGAGCGCACGACGACCACCAGTTCGCCATCGAGGCCATGCAGCGCCGCTGCGATCTCGGCGGGAGGAACCGCCTCGAGCGTGCCGGTGAGGCACAGGATCTGCAAGCCGCCGGCCTTCTCGAGGCTCCACCCTCCCGCGAGGTTCGGATCTTGCGTGTCGCCGGTCTCTCCCCGCCGGCAGGCGGCGATGGGCACCGCGGTCTGCTGCAGGCTCGCCACGCCGTCTGCCGCGATCACAGATGCGACCGAGCAGAAGAGGGCAGCCGTCGCGAGCCATGATCGCCGCCCCCGCATCAGTGGAGCTCGACGATGATCTTTTCGGTGCTGAGCGTCACCGGGATCCTCTCGCGCTTCAGCTCGATCTCCTGCCGGCGCGTGACGATCTCTTGGCCGTCGAGATCGGTGCGCAGCGACAGCGACTTCACCTCGCCGTCGAGGCGGCTGATCTCGGAGGCGTCCTGCATGGAGACGGAGATCTTGGTCGCTTCGGTGACGACGCGGACCTTGCACGAGCCGAGCGGGTCGCGCCGGTGCTCCGGGCAGAAGTCCACCTTCTGCTTCACGAGATACTGCGTCACCGCCTCCGTCCGCGCGGCGAACAGAAACTCGACGCGGCGGTTCTTCGCCTTGCCGGCGCGGCTCTCGTTCGAGGCGATCGGCACGTGCTCGCCGAAGGAGACGCGGTAGATGGCGGCCTGGTAGACGCCGCGGCGTACCAGCGCGGAGGCGACGCGGTCGGCCCGCGCGAGGCCGAGCTGCATGTTGTAGGCGTCCGAGCCGTCGGCGTCGGTGTGGCCGGCGACGAACAACGCGACATCGGGCGGCTCGCGCTTCAGGCTCTCGGCGATGAGGTCGAGCAGCGGCTGCGCCTCGGGGCGGATGACATCGCGGCCGCTGTCGAAGAACACGTCTTGGCGGGCGACGATGCGCAGGATCGGGATTTCCGTCGGGAAGGCGGCGATCCCATGCACCTGCGGGGTGATCGTCTCCTCGAAGAACTCGAAGCCGACGCGCCGGTCGGCGAGGCGGTGCAGCCGGGCGACGCGGTCGCGATGCTCGAGCCCGACGGTCTGCCACGGCTCCTGCACGCACGGCAGGCCGCCCGGTGCGTCCGGGCCGCACGCCGGCTGGGCGGGCGACGGCCCGCCGGCAAGGCCGGCGAGCACGGCCGGCAACAGCAGGAAAAGACGGTTAGAAAACCCCATTCGGGACGCGCTTCATCTGGAACTCGAGGCCGTCCTCCTTGCCGGCGACATAGCAGCCCGAGTCGGTGATCTTGCCGGCGAGGCCGTCGCCGTTGATGCGGAAGCTTAGCTCGCGCAGGCCCGCAAACGGCATCCACGCCTCGCACTCCGGGTCCGGGTCGGGCTTGTCGCTCCAGATCTGCGCGAAGACGCGGTCGCCGACATACTCGCAGTCGTTCGGCCCGGTGCAGTTGAGGAGGCCGGCGAAGGGGACGAAGCGGGCGCGGTCGGACTGCACCTCCAGCCACGAATGGACGACCGAGCCATTGCGGTCCCGGGCGAGGCGCATGCGGACGGGATAGTCGCCGTCCGGGTAGGCGACGGAGCCCTGATAGACGTCGACCACCACTGGCAGCTTGTTCGACGACGGCGTGCCGCCGAGGCCGCCGATCGTCTCGAGCTTCGCCTTGGCGGCGAGGAAGAAGGCAGAGAGATAGGCCGCCGTCGCGTCCGTCGCGTCCGGTCCGGCGCTGAAGAAATTGAGCTCGGCCCGCGCGAGGTCGAGGCCGGCGGCTTCCGCGTCGGCGCGGGCCTGCCGGCGTGCCTCCTCCACGGTACCTCCGGGAAACTCGTAGAGGCCGACGTTGGTGACGACGACGAGGCGTGGCAGCCCGGCCTCCAGCGTGAAGCCACGGAACTTCGCGAGCGAGCGCACGAGGCCGCCGCTCGCAAAGGGTTGCCGCGATGGCGCGCCGACCTTCGCCCGGCCGACCCCCTCGACGAGCGACAGCCGGGCGGAGCGCGCGAAGCTCTCGGCAAGCTTGCCCTGCTGGCTCCGCCAGTCGGTGCCGAAGAAGGTCGAGACGCTCGACGTCTCGCCGTCGAGGCGTGCGGCCTGCTGCGGGTCGACCAGCGGCACGCAGCCGCCGAACAGCAGCGTCAGGCCGGAGCCGTCGGCGTTGGCGATGGCGATGGTGAGCCGCTCGGCCGGGCCGACGAGTTGCTGGATGACCGGGTTCCCGGCATCGGCGAACAGCGAGACGAAGTGCCGCCACGGCCGGTTCGCTTCCGACGGCCCCTCCGGCCCGTCGGGGACGATGATGCCTCCGTCGACGACGAGCACGGTCTGCCGCCGGTGCTGGTCGCCTGCCGGCACCCGGCAGTTGGTTTCATCGACCTGCGTCTGCGCGCCCGCGGCGAACGGTGCGAGCACGGCGAGCAGCGCCAGCACGGGGAGCGCCTGGGCGAGCGAGGCTCTCATCGGCCACCTCTCACGTGTATTTCATGACGATCGGCTCGGCCGCGTACTGGTCGGCATCGAGGGTGTCGGCCGGCTGAGGCGGGAGTTCCGGCTGCTTCTTGAAGACGATGGTGCTGTCGCGGGCGCGGGTGCGCAGCCGGCCGCGATAGGCGTCGATCACCGCGAGCACGCGCGCATCCTGCTCCTTGATGCGGGCGAAGATCTTCCGCCCCTCGACGTGGCGGGGAGCACCGGCGAGCGACTGCTCCTTGGTGCGCAACTGGCCGACGTTGCGGTCGCACTGCGCGTCGATGCTCTCGAACTGGCGCTGGATCGGCTGGTTGATGCGGTTTTGCAGCGCCCGCATCGCCTTCTCGGCCTTGTCGCGGTCGTCGAGCGCGACCGGGTATGTGTGGTCCTCGTCGTGGGCAAAGAACGCCAGGATCACACCGACGATCCACACCACCATGTTGGTGATCATCGAGCCGCCGACCACCGAGATCCAGCTCGGCGCCGCGCCGCCGATGACGGAAATCTCGATCAACTCGTCGGCGAAGTAGCTCGTCCGCGCATACCAGACGGCGCCCAGCACCAGCGACAGGCACACCGTGCCGAGGCCGAGGATGCGCGCCGCCGCGGCCCGGTCGCCGTCGCGCCGGAAGGCGCCGAAGCGGGATTCCACCTGTCGCAGGAAGGTGCCATAGCAGTGCGACGAGCAGGCGAGCGCCAGCGCGACGAGGATGGTGGTGCCGGTGGCGATCGCCGGCGTGAAGATCTTCACCGCCGCGAAGCTCTCGTAGTTCACCAGCATCTCGGCGATGCCGATGACGACGAGCCCCGGGAAGTACCACCAGGGCGGCCGCCGCGCCTCGCGGCCGTGGCGGGCGTGCAACTCGTCGTAGGCGCTGCGCGCCTTCTGCCAGCGCAGGCGCGCCTCGGCGAGCCGCTCGTAGTCGGCCTCGTGCTTCTCGCGGTGCGCCTTGACGACCTGTCGCTTGCCGGCGAGGCGCTGGTCCTCGGCGCGCGAGATCTCCCGCTCCAGGGTCGTGGAGAGGAATGGATCCCAGGCACAAGGCCTGGGATGACTACGGAGGGAGAAGGCGAAGACAGGACGCGAGAACGCACGGTGCATCCGCCGTCCACTGCCGCGGCATGCTCTTACCCCCTCACGGCGCCTTCGAGGCCGGGTCATAGTGGGCGAGGGTGGCGGCGAAGCGGCCGTTGACGTAGTCGCCGGAGGTGATCGGCTCGTACTTCGCCGGCCGCTCGGCGGACACGCACGAGGGCAGCGCCTCGACCAGCGTGTCGTAGTCCGGCCCGAAGAAGAACGGCACCGAATAGCGCTCGCGGCCGGAGCGGTTGATCGCCCGGTGCACGGTCGAGGCGAACAGGTCGTTCGTCCAGCGCGCCATCTGGTCGCCGATGTTGACGACGAAGCAGCCGGGGATCGGGTTCGCGGCGATCCACTCGCCCGACTTCGACAGCACCTGCAGCGCCGGCACGCCGTCCTGCGCGAGGATGGTGAAGCACTCGTAGTCGGAGTGGGCGCCGATGCCGATCTGGCGGTCGTCGATCTCGCCGAACTGCGGTGGGTAGTGCAGCACGCGCAGGGTGGCGAGGGGCTTCTTCACCGATCCGTCGAAATAGTCTTCCGGCAGGTCGAGGGCGAGGGAGAAGGCGTGCAGGAGGTGATGCGACAGCGCGATCATCTCCTTGTGGTAGGTCTCGAGCGCCGTGCGGAAGGCGGGCTCGCCCGCCGGCCACTGGTTCGGCCCGTAGAGCACCTTGCCGGCGAGCACGTCGGGATCGTCCGCCGGCACTTCGAGCGCGATGTCGAAGGATTCGTGCAGGTCGCCGCGCGCCGTCGGGTCGGTGTTTTCCTCCAGCAGCGCCGCATAGCCGCGGTTGTTGCGCGACTTGGCGACGTGGGTCCCCATCTTCGCCTCGGTGCCTTGCGCGAAGTAGCCGTGCGCCGCTTCAAAAATGCCGTCGATCGCCGCCTGGGGCACGTTGTGGTTGCGGATGTAGAAGAAGCCGGAATTCGTGCACGCCTGCCGCAGCGCGGTGGCAAGTTCCGCCTTGCCGGCCGGGCTGTTGGTGAACATCGGCTCGAGGTCGAGGATCGGGATCTCCTCGCGGCTCGCCTGGCGCGGCTCGAGCCCCGCCGACACGGCGCGGGCGCCGTTGCCCGTCTGCAGAACCTTCATGCCACTCTCCCTTGAGTTCCAGTCGTGTCCGGCCCGCTCAGGGCCTCGAAGTAGTATTCCGGCCCGTCGAAGGCGAACTCCGGCCGGAAATAGTCGGCGCAGAAGTCGCGGAAGGCGGCCGACTTTCGGGAACTGTCCTGTCCGCGCGGGAAATACAGGTGGACGAAGCGCTCCTCCGACAGCCAGTCTGGCAGCACCGGCACGAGATGGCCGCGGGCGCATTCCATGCGGGTGAAGAAGCGCGGCAGGTAGGCGATGCCGTCGCCGCCGACGGCGAAATACTTCACCGTCCAGTACTCGTTGGCGACGAGGTCGTCGGCCGGCAGCACGTCGACCGTCTCGTCGTCGCGGCAGAGCCGCCAGCTCTGCAGGCCGGTGGCGGTGCGGTAGAGCACGCCGCGATGGCGTCGGAGATCCGACGGCGCCTCTGGCACGCCCGCCTCCGCGAGGTAGGAGGGGTTGGCGAACAGCCCGAAGCGCGTTGACGAAAGCCGCACGCTGTCGTGCCCGCCGGCCCCGACGGCGTCCCAGGCCACGATGGCGTCGATCGCCTGCAGCCGGTCGAGGTCGAACAGCGTGCTCGCCGAGAAGAACACGAGGTCGAGCTTCACCTTCGGGTGGCGGCGGCGGAAGGCGTAGAGCATCTGCGCGTTGAAGGCGGCGCCGAACTCGCCGGAGAAGCCGACGCGCAGCGTGCCGGCGATCTCCTCGCGCACCTCCGCCACCGCCGAGCGGGCGCTCTCGCAGGCGGAGAGGATGGCGTGGGCGTGGCGCAGGAGCTCCTCGCCAGCGTCGGTGAGGCGCAGCGCCCGGCCGTCGCGGCCGAACAGGTCGGAGCCGACGTCGGCCTCGAGCTGGCGCAGCTTCAGGCTGAGCGTCGACTTCGGCAGCCCGTGCAGCTTCGCCGCCGCGGAGATCGACTGACCCTCCGCGATTCGCACGAAGCAGCGCAGCGCCTCGAAGTCCATGGAACCGTCCATATTTTTGGCCGAAGTGAACAAAAAACGAGCTTGAGAAGCTCCAATGCGTGGACGATCATAATCTCAAGGTGGGGGCCGCCGCAAGCGGTGACGGCAGCAATGTCCAGGCTATATCGTCTGAAATCGACAGCAGTGACGTCCGGTTCTGCAACGTTTTCGGCTCACGATCGCGATCTCCGCTGAAGAGACGCGCGATCACCAAGAAAAGGGGAAAGAGATGGTGAAGTCATTCGCGTCCGGCCTGCTGGCGCTCGGCGCCATGGCGACGCTGCTCGCGGGCACGGCGACGTCGGCCTGGTCGTTCGAGCTGAAGGCGGAGCCGAAGGTCGCGTTCATCTACGCGGCGGCGGCGAAGGACGGCGGCTGGAACGAGGCGATCGACGCTGGCCGCGCCGCCGTCGAGAAGGACCTCGGCCTCACCGTCGCCGTCGCCGAGAACGTGCCGGAGGACGCCACCAAGCTCCGCGCCGCGATCGACCTCTTCGTCAAGCGAGGCTTCAACATCATTGTCGGCACCACCTACGGCTATTCCGAGCCGATCGCCGAGGCCGCCAAGGCCTATCCCGACGTCGCCTTCCTGAACGCTTCCGGCACCACCAACGGCGCGAACCTCGAGAGCTTCTACGCCCGCACCTACCAGGGCTGGTATCTCGCCGGCATCGCCGCCGGCTCGGTGACGCAGTCGAAGAAGCTCGGCATGGTCGCCGGCTTCCCGGTCGGCGTCGTCAACTGGGACGCCAACGCCTTCATCCTCGGCGCCCGCTCCGTCGACCCGTCGATCGAGACGGTCGTCGTCTACACCAACTCCTGGTGGGATCCGGTGAAGGAGGGCCAGGTCGCCGAGGCGATCCTCGACCAGAATGCCGACGTCATCGCCACAGATCTGTCGTCGACCGCCCCGCTCGCCGCCGCCGAGCGCCGCGGCGCCTCGTCCGTCGGCTACCAACTCGACATGAGCCACGCGGCGCCCGAGGGCATCCTCACCTCGGTGGTTTTCCACTGGGATCGCTACCTGGTGCCGACCATCAAGTCGATCACCGATGGCACGTGGATGCCGCAGGAGTACGGTGCCTTCGAGGGCATCGACAAGGGCGTCATCGGCCTCGCCCCCTTCGGCAAGCGCGTGCCGGACGCCGCCAAGGCGAAGATCGAGGAGGTCCAGGCGAAGATGGTGGCCGGCGAATTCGACCCATTCACCGGCCCGATCGAGAAGCAGGACGGCTCGGTCGCCGTGCCGGCCGGCGAAAAGGTCTCCGACGAGGCGCTCTGGTCGATGAACTACTTCGTCAAGGGTGCCATCGGAACGATGCCCGCCGCGCAATGACGGAGACGGCCATCGCCCACCCCGCGGGCGACGGCCGCCCCGTATCCTCCAGCGCCGGCGCTCCTCCCGGAACGCCGCCGGCGCTCGAGCTCGCCGGCGTCCACAAGGCCTTCGACGGCAAGCCGGCGCTGATCGATGCCGGCTTCACGCTGCGGCGCGGCGAGGTGCACGCGCTGGTCGGCGAGAACGGCGCCGGCAAGTCGACGCTGATGAACGTCGCCACCGGCGTCTATGCCGCCGATGCCGGCCGCGAGCTCGTCGATGGCGAGCTCGTGCGCATCCGCGGCCCCGTCGATGCCGCCGCCGCCGGGCTCGGCATGGTCCACCAGCACTTCCGCCTGGTGCCGCGCTTCACGGTGGCCGAGAACGTCCGCCTGGCGCTCGGCCGCCGTGCCGGCTCGCCCGCCGCCGCCGCGGCGCTGGTCGCCGCCAAGGCCGAGGAGATCGGCTTTCCCGTCCGCCCGGATGCCCGCGTCGCTGACCTCTCGGTCGCCGAGCGGCAGCGGGCGGAGATCCTCAAGGTCCTGCTGCTCGGCGCCCGCGTGCTCATCCTCGACGAGCCGACGGCCGTGCTCACCGAGCAGGAATCGGACGCGCTGCTCGCCTTCACCGCTCGCCTCGCCGCCCAGGGCGGGTCGGTGGTGCTGATCACCCACAAGCTCCGCGAGGTGGCGGCGCGCGCCGACCGCGTCACCGTCATGCGCCAGGGCCGCACCGTGTTGGATGGCGCGGCGATCGGCAGCGTCTCCTCGGCCGAGGTCGCCCGCCTCGCCGTCGGCGCCACCGTCGCCCCGGTGGCGCGGCCGCGCCGTGCGCCCGGCGGCCCCGCGCTGGCGGTCGACGGCCTCGCCCACCGCCGCGAGGACGGCGGCGTCACCCTCGATGGCCTGACGCTCTCTGTCCGCGAGGGCGAGGTGCTCGGCCTCGCCGGCGTCGGCGGCAACGGCCAGAGCGAACTTGTCGCCTGCCTCGCCGGCCTCGCGACGCCGCGCGCCGGCAGCGTCGCCCTCGCCGGCCGCGACGTCACCACCGCGTCGCCGGCGGCGCGGCGCGATCTCGGCCTGCGCGTCGTGCCGGCCGACCGCTTCGCCTTCGGGCTCATCCGCAGCTTCACGGTGGCCGACAACCTCGCGCTCGCTGCTCTCCGGCGCGGCCGCTACGGCTCGCCACTCGGCGTCGCCCGCCGCCGCATCCGCCGCGATGCCGAAGCCGCCATCCGCGACCACGAGATCCACGGCGCCACCCCCGGCCGCTCGACCGGCCTCTTGTCCGGCGGCAACGCCCAGAAGGTGCTGCTCGCCCGCGAGCTCGACGATGCCGTGCGCGTGCTCGTCGCCCACTCGCCGACCCGCGGCCTCGACGTGCGCGCCGCCCAGGCCGTGCAGGCGGCGATCGCGACCGCCGCCGAGCGCGGCGTCGCCTGCCTGTTGATCAGCGAGGACCTTGAGGAAGTGATGGCGCTCGCCGGCCGCATCGCCGTCATCAACCGCGGCCGCATCGTCGGCGAGATGCCGGTGGAGGAGGCCTCCGCCGCGGCACTCGGAGCGCTGATGGTCGGCCATGCTTGACGGTCTCGTCATCACCCGCCGCTTCGACACGCCGGCCTGGCTTTCGGCGCTCACCTTCCTCGCCGGCATCGCCGCGGGCCTCGCGATGGCCACCGCACTGCTGGTCGCCATCGGCGTGCCGGCGTCGGCGCTGTTCGACGAGGTGATCGGCGAGGCCTTCATGACGTCGTCCGGCATCGCCCAGACGCTGACCTTCGCCACCCCGCTCATCTGCGTCGGGCTGTCGGCCGCGGTGGCGCTGCGCCTGCGCTTCTGGAACATCGGCATCGAGGGCCAGCTCTGGCTCGGCGCGCTCGGCGCCACTGCCGTCGCCCTCGGCGATGTCGGGCCGGAGGCGACGCGCCTGCCGCTGATGCTCCTCGCCGCGGCGCTCGCGGGTGCTGCCTGGATCGCCCTGCCGCTGGTGCTGAAGCTCCGCCTCGGCGTCAACGAGGTGATCACGACGCTCTTGCTCGGCTCGATCGCCTTCCTGTTCGCCCAGCACCTGCTGTTCGGCGCCTGGCGCGACCCGGCGACGGGCTTTCCCATCTCGCTCGCCTTCGACGCCGCCGAGCGCCTCGCCGCCCTCGGCTTCGGGCGCACGCACCTCGGCCTGCCGATCGCGCTCGCCGCGGCGCTCCTCGTCTGGTTCCTCGTCGACGTGACGCGGCTCGGCTTCTACGGCCGCGCCGTCGGCGAGAACATCGAGGCCGCGCGGGCGGCGGGCGTCCCCGTCGTCGCCGTCACCTGCGCCTTCGTGCTGCTCTCCGGCGCGCTGTCCGGGCTCGCCGGCGGGCTGATCGTCGCCGGCACCGAGCACCGGATGAGCCTGACGCTCGGCGCCGGCTATACCTTCTCCGGCATCGTCATCGCCTTCCTCGGCCGCTTCCGGCCGCTCGCCACCGTGGTGGTGGCGGTGATCATCGGTGGCGTCTTCACCGCGAGCGACGTCTTCAAGGTGTTCTACGGGATCTCGGAGGCGGTGGTGGTGCTGCTGCAGGGCCTCGTGCTGTTCGGCGTGCTGGTGGCGCAGTTCTTCGGCGCCTACCGCATCTCGCGGGCAAACTGGGGGGCGTCGGCGTGAGCGGCTTCCTCGTCGGCTGGCTCGCCGCGATCCCGGCCTACGCCGCGCCGCTGCTGCTCGCCGCCCTCGGCCTGATCCTGTCGGAGCGGGCGGGGGTGCTCAACCTCAGCGCCGAGGGCGTCATGGCGATCGGCGCGATGACGGGCGCCGCCGTGGTGCTGAGCGGCATCGCGCCGACGCTGGGCATCCTCGCCGGCGTCGCCGCCGGCGCCGGGCTGTCGCTCGTCTTCGCGATCGTCGTCGTCGTCTTCCGCGGCGACCAGACGCTCGCCGGTCTCACCACGGTCGCTGTCGGCATCGGCCTCGCCGGCGTGCTCGGCCGGAACTACGTGCAGAAGCCGTTCCCGGGCATCGAGCGCTTCGGCGCCGACGCGGCACCCGCCACCAACGCCTTCGAGCGCTTCTTCCTGCAGCAGGACCCGCTGATCGTGGTGGCGCTGGTGCTGGTCGTCGCCGTCTGGTGGTTCCTCGAGCGCACCCGGGCGGGCCTGCAGCTGCGCGCCGTCGGCGAGGACCCCGGCACCGCCGACGTCGCCGGGGTCGACGTGCAGATGGTCCGCATCGCCGCGGTGGTGGCGGGTGGCGCCCTCTGCGGCCTCTCCGGCGCCTACCTCTCGGTGGCGGCGAGCCACGTCTGGGTGGAGGGGATGATCGCCGGCCGCGGCTGGATCGCCGTGGCGCTCGTCATCTTCGCCCGCTGGGACGCCCGCCGCGCGCTCCTCGGCGCCCTGATCTTCGGTGCCGCCGAGGCGCTCGGGCCCCGCCTGCAGGCGGTCGGCGCGCCGGTGCCGACCTATCTGATGATGATGCTGCCCTATGCGCTCACGCTCGCCGTGCTGGTGCTGTCGAGCCTGATCGGCCGCCGCGACACCGCCGAGCCGGCGGCGCTGGGCTCAATCTACCTGCGCCAGGACAAGCAGTGACGGGCTACGGGCGGCGCCGGAGCAGCGCGCAACGGCCTCGCTCGCCTTGACAGGCTCGCCGCCCGATCCGTATATCCCGCCTGCCCAACGGGGCGGAGTAGCTCAGCTGGTTAGAGCAGCGGAATCATAATCCGCGTGTCGGGGGTTCAAATCCCTCCTCCGCTACCACTCCAATCCTTCAGCATTCCTTCGCCGATGTGACGAGCGCCAGCGTTTCAGCGTTCGCCTGAATGATGTCCGTTCGGCCGCACGCGCTTCGGACGTCCGCACCGCCGCCATCGCAAACCCGTCGCCACCGCTCGCCTCCCTTCCGCCACGGCGGCGGATCAGATAAGCCACTGCCTCCCACCGCCTTCGGCAGACCGATGCCCCCCGCCCTCACCGACAACATCCGCCGCGCCCGTGACGGCGACGGACCCGGCATCGCCCGGCTGATCGCCGGCGTGTTCGCCGAGTACCCGGGCTGCTTCTATGTCGACGCCGAGTTTCCAGAGCTCGCCCACCCTGCCAGCCACTACGGCGCCCGGGCAGGTGCCGTGTGGGTCGTCGAGTCGGACGGAGCGATCGCAGGCTCGTTCGCCGTGGCGGCGACGAGCGACAGGGCGGTGTTCGAGCTTTCGAAGGTCTACCTCGCCGCCACCGTGCGCGGTCGGGGGCTCGCCCGGACCTTGCTCGGGCTGGCGCTCGACCACGCCAGCGACCACGGCGCGCGCTCGGTGAGGCTGTGGACCGACACGCGCTTTCGCGACGCCCACCGCTTCTATGAGGGGAACGGTTTCACCCGCATCCCCGGCGTGCGTTTCCTCGGCGACGAATCCGCCTCGTGGGAGTTTCCCTACGCCCGCGCGCTCGGCTGAGGGAAAGGCCTGTGAAGCCGCTTCGCCATGACGTCTCGTTCGTGCCGCTCGTCGTCGCCGCCACCGGCATCGGCGTGTTCATCGGCATGGACGCGGTGATGAAGGGGCTGGTCGCCTTCTATCCGGTGCTGATGGCCGTGTTCCTGCGCTATGTCGCCGGCACGCCGATCGTCTGGGCCGTGTTCCTGCGCCGGCCGCAGCGGCTCGGCGCCCGCTCGATCGTGGCGAACGGCCTGCGCGGCGGGCTGATCGTCGTGGTGGCGTCGTCCTTCTTCTTCGCCGTGACGATCCTGCCGCTCGCCGACGTCATCGCGGTGAGCTTCCTGGCGCCATTCTTCATCGCCATCCTCGGGCGGACGATGCTGAAGGAGCCGCTGCCGCCGCGCGTGCTCGTCGGCCTCGGCATCGGCTTCGTCGGCGTGCTCGTCATCCTGCACGGCCAGTTCATCGTCGCCGCGCGCGAGAACGCGCCGCTCGGCTTCGCCGCCGCGCTCGTCAGCGCCTTCACCTACGCGCTGTCGAACGTGCTGGTGCGGCGCCAGTCCATGCACGACAGCGTCGAGGCGATGGTGATGCTGCAGACGACGGCGGCGGCGATCGTGCTGATCCCGTTCGGCATCGCCTTTTGGCAGCCGGTGGAGCTTTCGCACGTCGCGCTGTTCGCCGCCTGCGGCGTGCTCGGCACCGGCGGGCAGCTGATGATGGCGTGGGCGCTGTCGCACGCCCCGGCCTCGCGCCTCGCGGTGCTGGAATACACCTCGTTCCTGTGGGCGGCGCTGTTCGGCTGGCTCGCCTTCGACGAGATTCCGACGGTGTCGACCATCGCCGGCGCCGCGATCATCATCGGCGCCTGCCTGGTGGCGCTGAAGCCGCCCGGCACGTCGGCCCGCGGCCGCGCCTCGGCTCGCGGCATCGTCGCGGCCGGCCGCGATCCGGGAGCCGAAGACAGGAACGGCGCGGACCGCTGAGCGATCCGCGCCGCATCCGTCAGAGCTCGGGCGTCTTCGATCAGGCGGCGAGCTTGCCGGCGATCTCGGCGACGTGCTTGCCCTGGAAGCGGGCGGCTTCGAGTTCGATCGCGCTCGGCTGGCGCGAGCCGTCGCCGGCGGCGATCGTCGTGGCGCCGTAGGGCGAGCCGCCCTTCACTTCCTCGACGCCCATCTGGCCCTGGAACGAGTAGGGCAGCCCGACGATCACCATGCCCTGGTGCAGCAGCACCGTGTGGAACGACAGGATGGTCGATTCCTGGCCGCCGTGCTGCGTCGCCGACGAGGAGATCACCGAGCCGACCTTGCCGACCAGGGCGCCCTTCATCCACAGGCCGCCGGTCTGGTCGAGGAAGTTCTTCATCTGGGCGGCCATGTTGCCGAAACGGGTCGGCGTGCCGAAGATGATCGCGTCGTAGTCGGCGAGCTCGTTCGGGTCGGCGATCGGCGCCGCCTGGTCGAGCTTGTAGTGGAACTGCTTGGCCACCTCGAGCGGCGTCAGTTCCGGCACCCGCTTCACCGTCACCTCGGCACCGGCCGCGCGCGCGCCCTCGGCGGCAGCGTTCGCCATCTGCTCGATGTGGCCCCAGCTCGAATAATAGAGAACGAGCACCTTCGTCATCGCCGTCATCCCTTCCGAACGCGCCGCTGGAGAGCGCGGCGGCTGACGACGACTTAGTGCGTCCGGGGCCGGCGCGCAGGCCGGTGAACAATCTGTCGACCGCCGGCATGCCAACGTCCGCCGGGCGTCGTGCGAACGCTTGACGATCCACCGTCCCGTTGACAGCCGCGCGCGCCGTGCCTACATGCTGCCTGCCGTTGGCACTCACGAAAGCCGAGTGCTAGCAGCAAGGGAGTTTCGGCCATTCACCGGCTCGGCGCGATGAAGCGCGGACGAGCGGCCGGGCCGATCCGGATCGCAACCGAGCGCAGAGAAAGAGCCAGCGATGAAGTTCCGTCCGCTGCACGATCGCGTCGTCGTCCGCCGCCTCGAGTCCGAGGAGAAGACCAAGGGCGGCATCATCATCCCCGACACCGCCAAGGAGAAGCCGCAGGAGGGCGAAGTCGTCGCCGTCGGCCCGGGCGCCCGCAACGACAAGGGCGAGCTCGTGAAGCCCGACGTCAAGGCCGGCGACAAGATCCTGTTCGGCAAGTGGTCGGGCACCGAGGTGAAGATCGACGGCCAGGATCTCCTGATCATGAAGGAGAGCGACATCATGGGCATCGTCGGCTGAGGCCGCGCCCGGATCGCTTCCTGACCTCCCCCTGATTTCAACGACAGCACAAGGACCGGACCCATGGCAGCCAAGGACGTGAGGTTCTCCTCCGACGCGCGCGACAAGATGCTGCGCGGCGTCGACATTCTCGCCAACGCCGTGAAGGTGACGCTGGGCCCCAAGGGCCGCAATGTCATCATCGACAAGTCGTTCGGCGCGCCGCGCATCACCAAGGACGGCGTCACCGTCGCCAAGGAGATCGAGCTCGAGGACAAGTTCGAGAACATGGGCGCCCAGATGGTGCGCGAAGTGGCCTCGAAGACCAACGACATCGCCGGGGACGGCACCACCACCGCCACGGTCCTCGCCCAGGCGATCGTCAAGGAAGGCGCCAAGTCGGTCGCCGCCGGCATGAACCCGATGGACCTGAAGCGCGGTGTCGACATGGCCGTGCTCGAGGCCGTCAAGGACCTCGAGAAGCGCTCCAAGAAGATCAAGACCTCCGAGGAAGTGGCGCAGGTCGGCACGATCTCCTCAAACGGCGCGCGCGACATCGGCGACATGATCGCCAGCGCGATGCAGAAGGTCGGCAACGAGGGCGTCATCACCGTCGAAGAGGCGAAGTCGCTCGACACCGAACTCGAAGTCGTCGAGGGCATGCAGTTCGACCGCGGCTACATCTCGCCGTACTTCGTCACCAACGCCGAGAAGATGGTGGCCGAGCTCGAGGACCCCTACATCCTCATCCACGAGAAGAAGCTGTCGTCGCTGCAGGCGATGCTGCCGGTGCTCGAGGCGGTGGTGCAGTCGGGCAAGCCGCTGCTGATCGTCGCCGAGGACGTCGAGGGCGAGGCTCTGGCTACCCTCGTCGTCAACAAGCTGCGCGGCGGCCTGAAGGTCGCGGCCGTCAAGGCGCCGGGCTTCGGCGATCGCCGCAAGGCGATGCTGGAAGACATCGCCATCCTGACCAACGGCACCGTGATCTCCGAAGACCTCGGCATCAAGCTCGAGAGCGTCACGCTCGACATGCTCGGCCGCGCCAAGAAGATCTCCATCACCAAGGAGAACACCACGGTCGTCGACGGTTCCGGCAAGAAGAAGGACATCGAGGGCCGCGTCGCGCAGATCAAGGCGCAGATCGAGGAGACGACCTCCGACTACGATCGCGAGAAGCTGCAGGAGCGGCTGGCGAAGCTCGCCGGCGGCGTCGCGGTGATCCGCGTCGGTGGCGCCACCGAGATCGAGGTGAAGGAGAAGAAGGACCGCGTCGACGACGCCCTCAATGCTACCCGCGCGGCGGTCGAGGAAGGCATCGTGCCGGGCGGCGGCGTCGCGCTGCTGCGCGCCAAGAAGGCGGTCGCCAAGCTGAAGTCCGACAACCCGGACGTCGAGGCGGGCATCAAGATCGTGCTGCGCGCGCTCGAGGCGCCGATCCGTCAGATCGCCGAGAACGCCGGCGTGGAAGGCTCGATCGTCGTCGGCAAGCTGCTCGAGTCGGCCGAGACGATGGGCTTCGACGCTCAGAACGAGACCTACGTCGACATGATCAAGTCGGGCATCATCGACCCGACGAAGGTCGTGCGCACGGCCCTGCAGGACGCCGCCTCGGTCGCCTCGCTGCTCATCACCACCGAGGCGATGGTGGCCGAGCTGCCGAAGCGCGACTCCGCACCGGCGATGCCGGGCGGTGGCGGCGGCATGGGCGGCATGGACTTCTAACTCCACCCGCCTAGGAACTGTGAGAATTCGGAAGGGGCGGCCGCGAGGCCGCCCCTTCTGATTCGGGAATGCGCTTGTGGTGGGTCACCGGCGAGCCTGCCTTGGTCAAAATTAGCTAAGGAGGTCGCCATGACCACCGTCAACATGCTCGCGGCGATGACGCAGCTGTCGCGCCTCGTCGAGGCGATTGAGAGCGGCGCCGAGCGCGAGATCATCATCGCCCGCAATGGCAAGCCGGCCGCGAAGCAGGTGCCGTTGACGGCAGCACCGGTCGACGTCTCGAAGCGCATCGGCATCGCCAAGGGCAAGTTCGTCGTGCCGGACGAGATCGACAACTACAACGACGAGATCGCCGCGCTGCTCTACGGCGATGAGCGGTGAGACTCCTCATCGACACGCACTTGCTGTTGTGGTCACTCGTCGGTGCCAGGCGGCTGCCGGGGCGGGCTCGAGAGCCGATTTCAGATCCGTCGAACAGTGTCGCTGTGAGCGTAGCGAGCATCTGGGCGATCGCCATCAAACGCGCCCGCTACGGGCAGAGCCTCATGCCCATGACGGCTGCCGAAGCGCGCGACCAGGCTGTCGGGTCAGGCTGCATGCTTCTTGACGTCACCGCAGACCACGCCGCCGCCGTCGAGCACCTGCCGCCGCTGCATGGCAACCCGATCGACCGCCTCATCGTCGCCCAGGCGATGAGCGAGCCGATGCGCCTCGTCACCAGCGATCGAAACGTCGCCCGCTACAGCGACGCCATCATCCTGGTCTGAACGCATTCTGGCCCGATGGAATTTGCCAGTGCGCGCATCCTCGCGCGAGCGTCCGGTTTCCCGAGCCGGCCGATGCCGTCGTCCGCCTGGCCCAGCATTCTCCCCGGTGATTCCTCGTCGATTCGCTGTATGATCCCGGCGGAACGCCAATGCGTGCAGGGGGATGCGCGACGTCCAGCGTGGCGGTTGTCGAGCGCACCGATGCCGGTGTCGCCATTGGCGACGGCCGGCGGGGTGGCCTCAGAAGTCTGTGTGGCGACTGCGAAGGATCCGGCCGTCGTCGTGAGGCGACGGTCGTGTCGTTGTGGCCTGTCCCGCCAATCCTTCGACCGACGGCGCTCCACCGACCGTGCAACCCGCGCACGGACGGTGATCGGGCTAATGCGGGGATACGTCCGGGGAGATCCAAGATGCGCCTGCTTGCCACGATTGCCTTCGTCACGACCGTCGCAGTCTCGACGGCGGCCTTCGCCGAGGCGGAAGGCACCTACAACGTCGTCGGCACCAACCCGGGTGGCCAAGGCGGCTATACCGGCACCGTGACGGTCGAGAAGGTGGGTGAGAATGTCTACCAGCTGAAGTGGACCGTGGCGGGCAACGCCGCCGTCGGCACCGCGGTCGGCGACGACGACTTCCTGTCGGTCGGCTACAAGTCCGGCGATAATTTCGGCGTCGCGCTGTTCATTCGCGATGGCGAGCAATGGGACGGTGTCTGGACCTACGGCGGCGGCAAGCAGATCGGCCAGGAGACCTGGGCGCCGCAGTGAAGACCGGCGCCGCGTCGCCGGGAAACCGAAGCGGCCGTAAGAACGCAGAAGGGGCGGCCCCGCGGGGCCGCCCCTTTGCTTTTGGCATCGAGGGCTGGGGGCGGCCGGCGCCTCCCTCGCCTCACTTGTGGATGTCGACGTCCTTCGTCTCGCGGACGAACAGCGTGCCGATGACGAGCGTCATCACGGCGATGATGATCGGGTACCAGAGGCCGGAGTAGATATCGCCGGTTGCCGCCACGATGGCGAAAGCCGTCGCGGGCAGGAAGCCGCCGAACCAGCCGTTGCCGATGTGGTAGGGCAGCGACATCGACGTGTAGCGGATGCGGGTGGGGAACATCTCCACGAGCATCGCCGCGATCGGGCCGTAGACCATCGTCACGTAGATCACGAGCACCGTCAGCAGGGCGATCACCATCGTCCAGTTGACCTGCGCCGGATCGGCCTTCGCCGGGTAGCCGGCGCCGTCGACCGCCGCCGTCGCAGCTTTTGTGAACTCGTCGGTCTTCGCCTTGAACTCGTCGGCCGGCAGGCCGGCGCCGACGAAGCTCGGGATCACCGTCTCGCCCACCTTGATGCTCGCGACCGTGCCGGCGGGTGCCTCGACGTTCGTGTAGTTGACCGAGCGGCGCGCCAAGAAGCTCTTGGCGATGTCGCACGAGGTGACGAACTTCGAGGTGCCGACCGGGTTGAACTGCAACGAGCACTCGTTCGGATCGGCGACGACCGACACCGGCGAGGTGGCGATTGCGTTCTCGAGGGCCGGGTTGGCGTAGTGGGCGATCGCCTGGAACAGCGGGAAGTAAGTGACCGCGGCAATCAGGCAGCCGGCCATGATGATCGGCTTGCGGCCGATCTTGTCGCTGAGCCAGCCGAAGAGGATGAAGAACGGCGTGCCGATCGCCAGCGAGACGGCGATCATGATGTTGGCGTCGGCGGCATTCACCTTCAGCGTCTGGGTCAGGAAGAACAGCGCATAGAACTGCCCCGTGTACCAGACGACGGCCTGGCCGGCGGTGAGGCCGAGCAGCGCCAGGATGACGATCTTCAGGTTGCCCCAGCGCGCAAACGATTCGGTGAGCGGCGCCTTCGAGAGCTTGCCTTCTTCCTTCATACGGACGAAGGCCGGGCTCTCGTTCAGCTGCAGCCGGATCCAGACGGAGATGCCGAGCAGCACGACCGAGACGAGGAACGGGATGCGCCAACCCCAGGCGGCGAACTGCTCTTCGCCGAGGTAGGTGCGCACGCCGAGGATGACGAGCAGCGAGAGGAACAGGCCGAGCGTCGCCGTCGTCTGGATCCAGCTCGTGTAGAAGCCGCGTCGGCCATGCGGGGCGTGCTCCGCCACATAGGTCGCCGCGCCGCCGTACTCGCCGCCGAGCGCCAGGCCCTGCAGCAGGCGCAGCATGATCAGTGCGACGGGGGCAATGATTCCAGCGCTCGCGTAGGACGGCAGCAGGCCGACGACGAACGTCGACACGCCCATGATCAGGATGGTGATCAGGAAGGTGTACTTGCGGCCGACGAGGTCGCCGAGCCGACCGAAGAAGATGGCGCCGAACGGACGCACGAAGAAGCCGGCGGCGAACGCCATCAGGGCGAAGATGAAGCCGGCGGTCGGGTTGACACCGGAAAAGAACTGAGCAGCGATGATCGCCGACAGCGACCCGTAGAGGTAGAAATCATACCACTCGAACACGGTTCCGAGCGAAGAGGCGAAGATCACCTTCTTCTCCTCGCGCGTCATCGGCCGTGCCTTGTCGTAGCGCACGCCCGGTGTTGTCGATGCCACCGTCATAGGACTCCCCTCCCCAGATACGCAGCGCCAAGTCCGAGACCCGATTGCCGCCGCTACTCGTCTCTGCAGGCGCCCACGGACGTGAACGCCGGCACGCTCGCCGGTAGCTGGTCGGCAACCACGAGAGCCGCGGCTGCGCTGGCTTTCCTCCCAATCGAGCACCGGTGCCAAGCACGGGCCGCCCGCTCCGGCTTGATCGCCGGTGTTGAAGTTCATCCGCGATTCGATCGGACGAAGCTTAAGACTAGCGGTTCGGCAATATCGGCGAAATCAGACCTTCGATTAAGTGAGGTCGGGCCCGCGGGGAATCGAAGTCGAGGAATTAGACGAAAGTTCAATGCTTGCCACGCATGTTGCACCGCGAAAGCGTGGGGCGGGATACGCGCGGCGACGCACCGCTTTCGATGGCCGGACGACCCTTGCCGCTACCCCTGATGATCCACACCTTCCTCGTCGCCGGCCGTCGCCAGCGCGGACGAACGGCTCGCGGCGGGGCTCCCGGCCGGGCACAATCCGCACGCCACGCTGATTCGACCGTTGCCCGCACAAGATCGACCAGACCGGACGCGCATGAACGCCTTCTTCGCCCCGACGCGCGGCCGCCTTCCGGTCGGCCTGCCGCAGTCCGAGACGCTGCTCGTCGACATCGGCGAGCGCATCGCTGCCGTGCGCCTGAAGCGCGACCGCCGCGCCCGCCGGCTGACGCTGCGCATCCCCGTCGCCAGCGAGCCCCCGGTGCTGACGGTGCCGGCCCGCACGCGGCCGGAGGCGGTCAGCGCCTTTCTCGACGCGCACCGTGGCTGGCTCGCCCAGCGCCTCGCCGACCGGCCGGAGCCGAAGCCGTTTCGGGAAGGCGCCGTCGTGCCGGTGCGCGGCGTCGACCACGTGGTGGTGCGCGACCCGGCCTTGCGCGGCCGCACCCAGGCCTTGACCAGCGACGCCGTCCGGCACCTCGTCGTCGGCGGCGCCCCGGAGCACGTCGGGCGGCGCGTGCGCGACTTCCTGCGCGCCGAGGCGACCGCCGATCTGAAGGCCGCCGTGCGCCGCCACGCCGACGCGCTCGGCACGCGGCCGACGTCGATCCGGGTGCGCGACACCGTCAGCCGCTGGGGCTCGTGCAGCGCCGACGGGGCGCTGTCGTTCTCCTGGCGGCTCGTGATGGCGCCGCCGGCCGTGCTCGACTACCTGGCCGCGCACGAGGTCGCCCATCTCGTCGAGATGAACCACTCGCCCGCCTACTGGCGCGTCGTCGACCGGTTGTTTCCCGCCCACCGCGCCGCGCGCGCCTGGCTGAAGCGGGAGGGTGCCCGTCTGCACGCCTTTGGAGCCGACCCGGACGACGCGCTGCCGGCCCTGCCGGCGCGATGACCGCGGGCGATATCCTGACGTTGGTGCTGCCGACGTTCGGCATCATCCTCATCGGCTACGCCGCCGGCCGCCTCAAGGTGTTGGCGGAGCCGGTCGGCGACGCGCTCGGCAGCTACGTCTTCACCATCGCGCTGCCGCTGCTGCTCATCCGCACCATCGCCAAGGCGGAGTTCCCGGACATCTCGCCCTGGCCGCTGTGGCTCACCTATTTCGCTGGAGCGCTCGTCGCCTGGCTGCTCGGCGAGTTCATCATCCGGCGGCTGTTCCACCGCGACGTCCGCTCGGCGGTGATCGGCGGGCTCTCCGCGGCGTACTCGAACCTCGTCCTGCTCGGCATTCCGATCGTCTACACGGTCTACGGCGAGGCCGGGCTGGTGCCGCTGATGCTGCTCATCGCCGTCCACCTGCCGCTGATGGCGCTCGCGACGGCGGCGCGCTTCGAGGGCATCGAGGCGCGCGAGCGCGGTGGCGCCACTGACTGGCGGCGCCTCGTCCTCTCCACCCTCAAGCACATGCTGAAGAACCCGCTGATCATCGGCATCTTCGCGGGGCTCGCGGTGAAGCTCGTCGGACTGCCGGTGACCGGCGTGCCCGGCGCGATCGTCGACCAGATCTCGGCGACAGGGGTACCGTGCGCCCTGTTCACGCTCGGGCTCGGCCTGAAGCGCTACGGCATCCGCGAGAATTTCGCCGCCGGGCTCGTGCTGACGGCCGTGAAGCTGCTCATCCTGCCCGGCATCGTCTATCTGTTGGCGACGCGCCTTTCCGGCATGCCGGCGCTGTGGGTGGCGGTGCTGACGGTGTGCGCCGCCTCGCCGACGGGCGTGAACCCATATCTCTTCGCCGCCCGCCACGGCGCCGGCCACGCCATTGCCGCCAACACGATGACGATCGGCTCGATCCTCGGTGTCCCGACGATGATCTTCTGGATGCTGCTCGTCGGCGCCGGCTGATCAGGCGGCGAGGCCGACCAGCCGGCGGATGTCGTCCGGCGTGGCGCCTGCCGCGCGCAACTCGCCGAGGCTGGTGTCGCGGTCCGATTTCGACAGCTTGCGGCCGCCCGCGTCGAGCATCAGCCGGTGGTGGTGGTAGAGCGGTGCCGGCAGCCCGAGCAGCATCTGCAGCAGCCGATGCACCGCGGTCGCGGCGAACAGGTCGCGACCGCGCACCACGTGGGTGATGCCTTGCAGCGCGTCGTCGACGACGACGGAAAGATGGTAGCTCGTCGGCGTCTCCTTGCGCGCGAGCACCACGTCGCCGAACGCCTCCGGCCGGGCGGTCACCCTGCCGGTCTCGCCCAGCGGCCCCTGCCCCCCCTCGGTCCAGACGAGCGACGAACCGACCGCCGCGATCGCCGCCCCGACAGCGAGCCGCGTCGCCGCCGGCTCGCCCTCACCGGCCCGCCGGGCGATCTCCGCCACCGGCAGCAATGCTGCGTCGCCGGGAAACAGCGGCACGCCGTCGGGATCGAGCGGCCACGGCACGCCGCGTGCCTCCGCCTCCCGGGACGCGGCGGCGATCTCCCGCCGCGTCGCATAAGATCGCGCCAGCAGCCCCCGCCGGTCGAGCCCCGCGAGGGCATCGCGATAGGCGTTGAAGTGCTCCGACTGCCGGCGCACCGGCTCCTCCCACGCGAGCCCGAGCCAGGCGAGATCGTCGCGGATCGCCGCCTCGTATTCCGGCCGGCAGCGGTCGGTGTCGATGTCCTCGAGGCGCAGCAGGAAGCGGCCGCCGACTGCCCGCGCCATCTCGAAGTTCAGGATCGCCGACAGCGCGTGGCCGAGGTGCAGCCGCCCGTTCGGGCTCGGGGCGAAGCGGAAGACCGGCCGGCTCACGCCGCCGCCCGCTCCCCGCCCGCCGCGAGATCCGACAATAGGCTCGCGGCGACCGCGAGCTTTGCCACGCTGAGCCCGGACGCGGTGATCTCCGCCACCGCCTTCTCGATGCGCGCCGCCTGCGGGTTCGCCGCGAACCACGCCTCGACCGCCGCGCCGCCGCAGCCGAGCCGGCAGGCGGCGCCGGCGATCTCGCGCACCGCCACCGTGACGCGGTCGACCGCCTGGTCGATCGCCAGCCGTTCGAAATGGTCGGCCGCCGGCAGCGCACGTGCCCCATAGGCGATCTCGTCGACGCGCAGCCGCTCGGCGAGCGCGTAGAGGGAGGCGGCGGCGGCGGCGATGGCGACGCCGGCGCGCTCGGCGACGAGCACGGCGTCGGGCGCCAGCGACAGGGCGGCAAGGCTTGCGAGCCGCTGCGCGAGGTCGGCGGGCACGCCGCGCTGCACGAGTTCCATGGCGCGCTGCGAGCGGCGCGCGAGGAAGGCCGGCGGCATCACGGTTTCAAGCGCCGCGGCGAGCGCATCGATGCCGGACCGGAACCGGCCGATCGTGTCCTCGAGGCCGCGCGCGAGTTCGACATTGCGCAGGAACCACGCCGTGCGCGAGGCGAGCACCTCCTGCAGCAGCGCGTAGAGCTCGAGCTGCAGAGCGCCGGGGATGCGGTTGTCGAGCGCGTCGAGGGCGGCGTTCAGTTCGCCCATACGGTAGCTGTCGAAGGCGGTGGCGAAGGCTGCGGTGATCGTCGCGACGTCCGCCCCGGTGTCGTCGCCGAGCCTCAGCACGAACGCCGGGCCGCCGCGGTTGACCAGCGCGTTCGCCATCATCGTGGCGATGATCTCGCGCCGCAGCCGGTGGCCGGAGATCGCGTCGGCGAAGCGCTCCCGCATCGCCTGCGGGAAGTAGTCGAACAGTTCGGCGCCGAGATAGGGATCGTCCGGCACGCCGGATTTCACGAGGTCGTCGAACAGCGTCAGCTTGGCGTAGGCGATCAGCACCGCGAGCTCCGGCCGCGTCAGGCCGGCCCGCGCGCCCGAAAGCTCGGCGAACGCCGCGTCGTCCGGCAGGAGTTCCACCGCCCGGTCGAGCAGGCCACGCGCCTCGAGCGCCCGCACGAGGCGGTGGTCGAAGCCGAGGTTCTCGACCGCCCGCCGCTCGGCGAGCGACAGCGCCAGCGTCTGGCCGTAGTTGTTGCGCAGCACCAGCGCCGCCACGTCGTCGGTCATCTCGGCCAGCAGCGCGAGCCGCCCGGGTTCGTCCAGCCGGCCGTCGCGCACCGGCTGGGCGAGCGCGATCTTGATGTTCACCTCGACGTCCGAGGTGTTGACCCCGGCTGAGTTGTCGATCGCGTCGGTGTTGAGGCGGACGCCGCGGCGCGCCGCCTCGATGCGGCCGCGCTGCGTCATGCCGAGGTTGGCGCCCTCGCCGATCACCCGGGCGTTGAGCGATGCGGCGGCGATCCGCACGGCGTCGTTGGCGCGGTCGCCGACGTCGGCGTCGCTCTCGTCCGATGCGCGCACGTAGGTGCCAATGCCGCCAAACCAGAGCAGGTCCACCGGGGCGCGGAGGATCGCCGAGACCACCTCCGCCGGCGTCGCCTGCGGCTTGTCGAGGCCGAGGAGCGCGCGCACCTGCGGCGACAGCGGGATCGCCTTCAGGGTGCGCGAGAACACGCCGCCGCCTTCGGAGATCAGGCCCTTGTCGTAGTCCTGCCAGCTCGAGCGGGGGAGGTCGAACAGCCGCTGCCGCTCGGCGAGGCTCGTAGCCGGATCGGGATCGGGGTCGAGGAAGACGTCGCGGTGGTCGAAGGCCGCGACGAGCCGGATCGCCGGCGAGAGCAGCATGCCGTTGCCGAACACGTCGCCGGACATGTCGCCGACGCCGGCGACGGTGAACGGCGCCGTCTGGATGTCGACGTCGATCTCGCGGAAATGACGCTTCACCGCCTCCCAGGCGCCGCGGGCGGTGATGCCCATCTTCTTGTGGTCGTAGCCGGCCGAGCCGCCGGAGGCGAAGGCGTCGCCGAGCCAGAAGCCACGTGCGAGCGCGATGGCGTTGGCCGTGTCGGAGAAGGTCGCCGTGCCCTTGTCGGCCGCGACCACCAGGTAGGGATCGTCGCCGTCGTGGCGCACCACCCGCTCCGGCGGCACCACCGTGTCGCCGTCGAGGTTGTCGGTGAGCGACAACAGCGTCGAGACGAACACCTTGTAGGCCTCGGTGCCCTCGGCGAGCCACGCCTCGCGACCCGCGGCCGGCGGCGGCAGGCGTTTCGGCACGAAGCCGCCCTTGGCGCCGACCGGCACGATGACGGCGTTCTTCACCTGCTGCGCCTTGACGAGGCCGAGCACCTCAGTGCGGAAGTCCTGCGGCCGGTCGGACCAGCGCAAGCCGCCGCGCGCCACCTTGCCGAAGCGCAGGTGGACGCCCTCGACGCGCGGGCTGTAGACCCAGATCTCGCGGAACGGCCGGGGCGGCGGCATGTCCTCGACGACGTGCGAATCGAGCTTGAAGGCGAGCGTCTCCGGCGGCCGGCCGTCGGCGCCGGTGGCGAAGAAGTTGGTGCGCACGCAGGCCGAGACGACATTGAGGAAACGCCGCAGGATGCGGTCGTCGTCGAGGCTTTCGACCTTTTCCAGCGCCGCCTCGGCCCGCGCCTTCACCGCCGCCTCGTCGGCCGCGCGCGTCTCGGCGGACCGGTCGACGCCGAAGCGGACGTGGAAGAGCTCGACGATCGCCGCGGCGATCGCCGGCTGGCGGCCGAGCGCGCCCCAGAGATAGTCCTGCGAATAGGGAATTCGCACCTGCCGCAGGTAGCGCGACAGTGCCCGCAGCATGGCGATGTCGCGCCAGCCGAGCCCGGCCGACAGGATCAGCTGGTTGTAGCCGTCGCTCTCGGCGAAGCCGAACCACACCGCCATGAACATCGCCTCGAGCGGCGCGTCGAGCGCCTGGAGGTCGATCGCCGCGCCGTCGGCCCGGTCGAGCGTCATGTCGTGCAGGTAGACGAGGCCACGCTCGCCCGCCGGCTCGATGCGGAACGTCCGTTCGTTGACGACGCGGAAGCCCATGGCTTCCACCACCGGCACTCGGTCGGACAGCGGGATCGGGCTGTCGCGGCTGAACAGCTTCAGCGACACGCGGCTCAGCGCGTCTTCCGGCCGCCGGTAGAAGTTGATCGCGACGCGGCGCTCGCCGGCGAGCCGCTCCAGCACCGCGATGTCTTCCGTCGCATCGGTGGCGGGGTAGCTGTCGCGGTAGCCGATGCTGAAGGCCTCGGCATAGCGCTCGAGCAGCTGGCGGGCGTGCTGGCGATCCGGCATGGCGGCGAGCGCGCGGCGGAGCTCGTCCGACCACGTCTGCACGAGGCTGGCGATCTCGGCCTCCAGTGTCTCACGCTCCGGCTCCCGCCGTGCACCCGCACCGCGGCCGACGATGACGTGCAGACGGGCGAGCTGCCCTTCCGGGAAGGTGACCGAGGACGCCGCGACGCGCCCGTCGTAGCGGGCGCCGAGGAGTTCGCCGATCCGCCGGTCGACCTTCGTCGAGTAGCGGTCGCGCGGAATGAAGACGAGCACCGAGACAAAGCGGTCGAACTCGTCGCGCCGCGCCAGCACGCGGATCCGCGGCCGCTCGCCGAGCTCGAGGATCGCGAAGGCGTGCGCCGCCAGCGTGTCGACCTCGAGCTGGAACATCTCGTCGCGCGGATAGGATTCGAGGATGTTGGTCAGCGCCTTGCCGGAATGGCTCGCCGGGTCGAAGCCGCCGCGCGCCAGAACCGTCTCGACCTTGCGGCGCACCAGCGGGATCGTCGTCACCGAGCGCGTATAGGCGTCGTGGGTGAACAGCCCGACGATGCGCACCTCGCCGGCGAGCGTGCCGTCGGCCGAAAAGCGCTTCACCCCGACATAGTCCATGTGGCTGCGCCGGTGGACGCGCGAGCGCAGGTTCGCCTTGGTGATGATGATCGGGTCCGGCCGCAGCAGGAATTCGCGGATTTCCTGCGTCGTGGTGACGAGGTCCGTGCCGCGCCGGAGCACCCGCACGTCCGGATCGCGCAGGATGCCGAGGCCGGGCTCGTCGGACCGCTCCAGCGTGCCGTCGCTGCTGTCGCCCCGATAGACGTACTCGCGCACGCCGAGGAAGGTGAAGTTCTCGCCGGCGAGCCACTCCACGAACGCCTGCGCCTCGCCAAGCGTCGCCGGGTCGACCGGCAGCCGCGCCTCGTTCCACGCCGCCGCCACGGCGCGGGCGCGCGCCCGCATCGCGTGCCAGTCCTCCACCGCCGACCGCACGTCGCGCAGCGTTCGGTCGAGACCGGCGGCGAGTTGCGCCCGGTCGTCCGCGGCGGGCAGGCGGTCGACGTGGATGGTGATCAGGCTTTCGCGCGACCGCGACTGCGCGTCGGCCGGGCCGTGGAAGGCGACGAGCTGGCCGGCGGCATCGCGCTCGACCGACAGGATCGGATGCGCCACGAGGCGCACGACGGCGTTCGCGTCGCCGAGTTCGCCCATCACCGAATCGAGCAGGAAAGGCATGTCGTCGTTGACGATCTCGATCACCGTCACCGCCCGGCCATTCGGCTCGAAGGGCGGATCGACGAAGCGGATGCGGTGGCGGCCGGTCGGCCGCTCGGCGAACGCCGCCCAGGCGTCCTCGGCGAGCCAGATCAGATCGTCCGGCAGGTAGGCGACAAGGTCCTCGGCGGCCGCGTGGCCATAGAGCGCCTCCGCGAATCGGGCCCGGTTGCCACCGTCGGGCCGTTGCCGTTCGAGGCGCTGGCGCAGCACCGCGAGCCGTTCGGCCTTCTCGCTCTCGTAGCGGTCGAGCATGCGTGGTCTCCCGTCGCGCAGACGCAAGCTGCGCAAATTTTGTGCGGACAATGCCCCCTCTCCGGTGGACGATCAATGAAGGCTGACAACCGTGGTCCTGGTCAGGCGTCGTGGTCGCGCCGCCCCGGCAGCGCGACGATGCCTTGGGGCCGGACGGCGAACAGCGCCGTCAGCGCCAGCAGCACCGCGACGTCTCGCCAATTGGCGCCGAATGCGGTGGTCCAGCCGACCTCGATCACCGCCAGCACCAACCCGCCGATCAGCGCCCCGCCGACCGAGCCGATGCCGCCGACGATCGCCGCGAGCAGCGCCTTCAGCGCCACCATGAAGCTCGTGTGGAAGTTGACGTTGCCATAGGCGACAAGCATCAGCACCCCAGCGACGCCGGCGGCGCTGGCGGCGAGCGTGAAGGTGAGCGCCCTCACTCGCGCCACGTCGACGCCGAGCAGTTCGGCGGCGCGCGGGTCCTCGGCGCACGCCCGCCACAGCCGGCCAAACGGGTGGCGGGCAATGAAGGCGACGAGCCCCAGCGCCACCGCGAGCGCGATCGGTACGACGATCATCTGGCTCGCCGTGATGCGAACGGGAAAGCCCGGCGCTTCCGCCACCGTCACGGCCGACAGCATCATCGGCGGCAGCCAGCGCTCGTAGGAGCCGTTGGCGATGCGGATCGCCTCCTCGACGGCGATCGTCAGCGCGATGGTGGTGACCAGCATCGACAGGTTGGCGGCCCCGGCGACCGGCCGGATGACCAGCCGCTCCATCGCCGTGCCGAGCAGCGCCGAGGCCGCCGTGGCGTAGGCGCCGGCGATCAGGATGGCCGCGGCCGTGGGTAGCGGCCAGAGAAAGCCGACCAGCACGACGACGTTGAAGCACGCCGCCGCGCCGAAGGTGGCGATCGCCCCGAAGGCGAAGTTGATGCGCCGCGTGATGCCGTAAACGAGCGCGTAGGAGGCGGCGAGCAGTCCGTAGAAGGCACCGATCTGCAGCGCGTTCAGCAGCTGCTGGAGAAGATAGGCGGCCTCGAACGGCACCTGCACCGGCATCGGCGGCTCTCCGCGCGGGTTGGTCGCGCAAGCGACGGGGCCGCAGCTTGGCCACCCTGCGGATGCAATGGTAGCCTACCGCGACGGTTGCGGCACGGCGAGCGAGCCGGCCGGCGCCGCGGAACGGGAGGTGCCGACGATGACGACCGTAGCGGCCCCGGCGCTGGCAGGCCACGCCAGCATGGCGGCGCCCGGCAGTGGCCGGAAGACCATGCTGCTCGCCGCAGCCGTCGTGCTGCTGCTGGCCGGCGGCGCGCTGCTGCTCTCGCCGATGGGGCAGACCGACCGCTCCGATCGCCCGATGCTCTCCGTCGAGGGCGGCGGCTTCGTCTTCAACTACCGCATCGCCGAGGCGACCTACGGCCTCGTCGCCCGCGTGGAGCGGACGATCCCGGCCGGCACTCGCGTCCTGACGACGTTCGAGAACCCCGCCGGCGGCGCGCCGATCGAGCAGGAGCAGATCGCGCGCGAGGGGCTCGCCAAGCTCGTCCTGAAGTCGCCGCCGGTCGAAGGCGTCGTCGCCGGCCGCCCGTATGCGGTGACGGTGCGGCTCGTCTCGCCGGGGGGCGAGGAGATCGGCAGGCTCGAGACGAGCTTTACCTCCAACATCGACCAGTCGGTGATGCCGAAGACACCGCTGACGGAGGGGCCCGGCTACCAAGTGCCGAAGTCCCGGTGAGGTCGCCAGCGCCACGGGAACGAGCCGGGCAGGGCTGTCATGCGGACGGTGGCGGCAAGCGCTAGTGTGGACGGCGGTGATGCGTGAATCGGCCGGCACACACGTCGGCCGGACCGCCGCAACGGCCGAGGCGATGCCCGACTCCGAATCCGACCCCGCACCCGACGAAACGGCTGCTGCCCCGGACGACGTCGCCGGCGTGCCGAGTGCGGCCGTGCTCGCGCCCGGCATCGTCGGCGCGAGCGGCCTGCTAGCGCTCGGCAGCATCTTCGCGCTGCCGTGGCCAGCGGTGGCGCTGGCGATCGCGGCAACAGGCGCGGCGACGCTCGTCTCGTTCGGTCGCAGCCGCCCCCGCACCGTCACGTCGCGGCCGCGCGACGCGCACGCCCGCTTTCCCGATGCCGGCATCAAGTCGGCACTCGACGCGCAGCCGGACCCCGCCTTCGTGGTCGACCGACGCGGCCGTCTGCGCTTCGCAAACCGCGCCGCCGGCGGCGCCTTCGGCGCAATGCACCTCGGCGACCCGCTGTCGTTCAAGTTGCGTGCACCGGCGTTCCTGGAAGCACTCGACCGCGTGTCAACCGGCGCCGCACACGAGCGCATCGCCTGGTCGGAGAAGGTGCCGACCGAGCGCTGGCTGGAAGCGTGGATCGCGCCGCTCGTCCTGCCCGGCGGCGACGCCCGGCCGCCAAAGGCCGCCGAACTCGTGCTGGTGACGGTGCGCGACCTCACGGAGAGCCACGTCGTCGAGCGCATGCGCGCAGATTTCGTCGCCAACGCCAGCCACGAGCTGCGCACCCCCCTCGCCTCGCTCACTGGCTTCATCGACACGCTGCGCGGTGCAGCGCGCGACGACGTCGACGCGCGCGACCGCTTCCTCGCCATCATGGGCGAACAGGCGGCGCGCATGAAACGGCTGATCGACGACCTGTTGTCGCTCTCGCGCATCGAGATGCGGGCGCACGTGCCGCTCGGGGAGGACGTCGATGTCGGAGCGTTGTTGCGCGACGTGGTCGACACGCTGGCGCCGGTCGCGGCCGACAGCGGCGTCGCGGTCGAGACCGAGATCGCCGTTACTCCCTTCCTCGTCCGGGGCGACCGCGACGAACTCGTTCAGGTGTTCGCCAACCTGATCGAGAACGCCCTGAACTACGGCGCCTCGGGCGGCCGCATCATCGTATCAGTGCGCTGCGACCGCACCGCCGAGCGGCCGACGGTGGTGGCGTCCGTGCGCGATTTCGGGCCGGGCATCGCACCGGAGCACATTCCGCGCCTCACCGAGCGCTTCTACCGCGTCGACGTCGGCGCGAGCCGCGCGCGCAAGGGCACCGGTCTCGGGCTCGCCATCGTCAAGCACATCCTCAACCGCCACCGCGCCCGGCTGTCGATCGAGTCGCCGGCCGAGGGCGGTGCCGTCTTCAGTGTCCGGCTGGATGCTTTGCCGCCTTCACAAAAAGAATCGCTCGCGCCGATTGACATCAGCAATTCCAACGACTTGCACATTCATAAAAGGGTCACCCCCGAGTCATAGAAGAAGGACCGGAGGCGGCGCTCGTCGCCACCGTTCATTCCGCCGCGCCGATCGGTGGATTTCCCGGCCGCTGCCCGCTCCGCCGGCCGTCGTTCTTCAAATACAGGGAGAGTCCCGGTGAAAACCAAGACGCTCGTCAGCGTTCTCACGCTCGCCATGACCGGCGCCCTCGTCGCCGGCGCCGCCGAGGCGCGCGACCAGATCCGCATCGTCGGTTCGTCGACCGTCTATCCGTTCACGACGGCTGTCGCCGAGCAGTTCGGCAAGATGGGCCAGTTCAAGACCCCGGTGGTCGAGTCGACCGGCACGGGCGGCGGCTTCAAGCTGTTCTGCGCCGGCGTCGGCGTCGACCAGCCGGATGCGTCGAATGCTTCCCGCGCGATCAAGAAAAGCGAGTTCGACGACTGCCAGAAGAACGGCGTCACCGAGATCGTCGAGCTGAAGGTCGGCTATGACGGCCTGACCATCGCCAACGCGAAGAAGGGCCCGGACTTCAAGCTGACCAAGGGTCAGGTGTTCCTCGCCCTCGCCAAGGAAGTTCCGGGCCCGGACGGCAAGCTGATCGCCAATCCCTACAAGAACTGGAACGACATCGACGCGTCGCTGCCGGCCGAGAAGATCGAAGTGCTTGGCCCGCCGCCCACCTCCGGCACGCGCGACTCCTTCCTCGAGCTCGTCATGGAGCCGGGTGCCGAGGAGTTCCCGTCGCTGAAGGAGATGAAGAAGGCCGACGCCAAGGCGTTCGGTGGCGTCTGGAAGTCGATCCGCGAGGACGGCGCCTATGTCGACGCCGGCGAGAACGACAACCTGATCGTGCAGAAGCTCGACGCCAACCCGCAGGCCGTCGGCATCTTCGGCTACTCGTTCCTCGAAGAGAACGCCTCGAAGATCAAGGGCGCTTCGGTCAACGGCGTCGTGCCGGATATCGATACCATCGCGTCCGGTGAGTACAAAGTGGCCCGCCCGCTGTTCGTCTACTTCAAGAAGCAGCACGTCGGCGTCATCCCCGGCCTGAAGGAGTTCATCGCCGAGTACGCCTCCGACAAGGCGATGGGCGAGGACGGCTACCTGACCTCGAAAGGCCTCGTGGCGCTGCCGGAAGACGAGGCCAAGAAGGCCGAAGCGGCCGCCAAGGACCTCGAGACCATCCAGGCGCCGAGCTCCTGATCGCTCGCCTCCCCTAGCGTCGGCGGCCGGTCTCGACCGGCCGCCGTCTTCCCTCCGGCCGCCGGCCGGAGGGAGAGCCGAGCGGGGCTCTCGGTTCCAACCTCGAGGCGGGCATGACCTCCTACTATTTCCTCGCCATTGCGGCACTTGCCGTGATCGCGTTCGTTCTCGGGCGCCAGCGCGCCGCCGCGATGCCGGGCGGCACCCGGCAGCTTCACTCCCTGCCGATCTATCATGGCCTGTTCGCCGCCGCGGCGGCGGTGATCCCGATGTTGCTGATCGCCATCGTGCTCGGGCCGCTGATCCCGCGCCTCGTCGAGGCGCACGCGCTGGGCTTGCTGCCGACCGACCTTCAGCCGGCAGACGAGCTCGCCAAAGCGACGCGGCTGCGCGAGATCCTGATGGTCGCCGACGGCAGTGCCCCGGCCGGCAGCGTCGCCGATCCGGTGGTCGTGGCGGGCGAAGCCTACGGATCGTGGCGCGCCATCGCCGGTTGGTTGGCCCTCGTCGCGGGCATCGCCGCCGGCGTCGCCGGGACGCTGTGGAGCCTCGGCACCGTCTCGCCGACCTTCCGCGCCCGCAACCGCTTCGAGCTCATCGTCAAGGTGCTGCTGATCGCCTGCTCGGCGGTCGCCATCCTGACCACCGTCGGCATCGTCTTCTCGGTGTTGTTCGAGACGCTGCGCTTCTTCGCCCGCTACCCCTGGTACGACTTCCTGTTCGGACTGCAGTGGAGCCCGCAGACGGCGATCCGCGAGGACCAGGTCGGGCAATCCGGCGCCTTCGGCGCGGTGCCGCTGTTCGCCGGCACGACGCTGATCATGCTGATCGCCATGCTCGTCGCCGGGCCGATCGGGCTGTTCTCGGCGATCTTCATGGCCGAGTACGCCTCGCCCCGGGTTCGGGCGATCGTCAAGCCGGTGCTGGAGATCCTCGCCGGCGTGCCGACCGTGGTGTTCGGCTTCTTCGCCGCGCTCACCGTCGCCCCGTTCATCCGCAGCGTCGGCCAGTCGCTCGGCCTCGACGTCGCCTCCGAGAGTGCGCTCGCCGCCGGACTGGTCATGGGCATCATGATCATCCCGTTCGTCTCCTCGCTCTCCGACGACGTCATCAACGCGGTGCCGCAGTCGCTGCGCGACGGCTCCTACGGCATGGGCGCGACGAAGTCGGAGACGATCAAGCGGGTGGTGCTGCCGGCGGCACTGTCGGGCCTCGTCTCGGCCTTCATGCTGGCGATCAGCCGCGCCGTCGGCGAGACGATGATCGTCGTGATGGCCGCCGGCCTCACCGGCAACCTCACCTTCAACCCGCTCGCCGCCGTCACCACCGTGACGGTGCAGATCAAGACGCTGCTGGTCGGCGACCAGGAGTTCGACAGCGCCAAGACGCTGTCGGCCTTCGCGCTCGGCTTCGTGCTGTTCTTCTTCACGCTGATCCTCAACATCATCGCGCTGAAGATCGTCCAGAGATATCGAGAGCAATATGACTGACGCCACGGTCGCCCCGGGACGCACCCTCGATCTCACCAGCGATGCCGCGCGCGCCCATGTGCGCCGGCGCTACCAGGCGGAGGCGCGCTTCCGCGCCTACGGCATCGGCGCCATCCTGTTTGCCGCGCTCGCCCTCGTCGTGCTGGTCGGCGACATCGTCATCAAGGCGATCCCGGCCTTCACCGTCGCCGAGCTGACGCTCGACGTGCAGGCGAGCGCCGAGGCGATCGATCCGAGCGGGTCGAACGATCCGGCGGTGATCGCGAGCGGCGACTTCATCAAGCCGATCCGCGAGACGCTGCTCACGATGTTCCCCGGCGTCGCCGACAATCGTCGCCAGCGTCAGGCCCTCTACGGGCTGCTGTCGACCGATGCGGCCGGTGCCCTGCGCAGGGACGTGATGGCCGATCCGGCGCTGATCGGCACGAAGGTGAGCGTGCCGGTGCTGGTCTCCGACGACGCCGATCTCTTCTACAAGGGCATCGTCACCAACGTCGACGAGCTGTCGACGCGCGGCATCGGCTCGCCGTCGGCCACCACCGGCGAGGTGACGGTGTTCTCGTCCGCCAACGACTTCGCCGACGAGCTGGTGCGTGTGAAGCAGGCGCTCGCCGCCGAGGCGACGGTGCTGCGGCGCGAGCGTGACCGGCTGCGCGCCATCGACCAGACCAACGCCGCCGACCTTGTCGCTGCCCGCGAACAGCTCGCAGCGGCCCGCACCGGGGGTGGCGGCGGCGTCTCGGCACTCGAAGGCGCCGTGACGAAGTTCGAGTCCGACGAGGCGAGCTTGAAGGGCAGCCTCGACGCCCTTTCCGCCCGCATCGCCGACCTAGAGAGCCGCTTCGACACGTCCGGCACCGCAGAAACGCTCGACGCTACGGTCCCGAGCGTGCTCGTCGAGATCAACGGCGGCGTCGTCAAGGCGACGCAGATCGGCAACGACCGCATCGTCGGCGAGGTGCTGATCCCGCTGTCGTCGACAGCGAACGCCGACCCCGGCACCTGGCGGTCGGTCGTGCTGGCAACGCCCGAGGCGAACCGCAAGCTCTCCGACCAGGAGGTCGTCTGGCTGCAGCGCTTCGAGGAGCAGGGCCTGGTATCGGAGCGCTTCAACTGGCTGTTCTTCGCCTCCGGCGACAGCCGCGAGGCGGAGCTCGCCGGCATCCTGGGCGCGCTCGTCGGCTCCGCCTACACGATGCTCGTGACGCTGATCATCTGCCTGCCGGTCGGCGTAGCCTCCGCGATCTACCTCGAGGAGTTCGCGCCGAAGAACCGCTGGACGGAGCTGATCGAGGTCAACATCAACAACCTCGCGGCGGTGCCGTCGATCGTCTTCGGCCTGCTCGGCCTCGCGGTGTTCCTCAACTTCTTCGGGCTGCCGCGATCCTCGCCGCTGGTCGGTGGCCTAGTGCTGGCGCTGCTCGTGCTGCCGACGATCATCATCGCCAGCCGGGCGGCGCTGAAGGCGGTGCCGCCGTCGATCCGTGAAGCGGCGCTCGGCGTCGGCGCCTCGCAGCAGCAGGCGGTGTTCCATCACGTGTTGCCGCTCGCCATGCCGGGCGTGCTCACCGGCACGATCATCGGCATGGCGCATGCGCTCGGCGAGACGGCGCCCCTGCTGCTGATCGGCATGATCGCCTTCATTGTCGACGTGCCGCAGGGCGTCACCCAGGCAGCCACCGTGCTACCGGTGCAGATCTTCCTGTGGTCCGACCTTCCAGAAGTCGGCTTCCAGGCAAAGACCTCCGCCGCCATCATCGTGCTCTTGCTGTTCCTGTTCGTCATGAACGGCTTCGCCATCGTCCTCCGCAAGCGCTTCGAGCGGCGCTGGTAACCTGTTCGCGACAAGGAGTTCTGCCTCCATGGAAGCCATGGTTCTCGACACCCCGCGCGACGCCACGATCCGCTCCGTGCCTTCGGAGGGCTTCAAGCCCGCCAAGGTGATCGCGAAGGACGTGAACGTCTTCTACGGGGCTAAGCACGCGCTGAAGCACGTCTCGATCGACGTTCCCGAGCGCTCGGTGACCGCCTTCATCGGGCCGTCGGGCTGCGGCAAGTCGACCTTCCTGCGCTGCCTCAACCGCATGAACGACACCATCCCGTCGGCCCGCGTCACCGGCAAGATCGCCATCGACGGGCTCGACATCTACGACCCGAGCCTCGACGTGGTGCAGCTGCGCGCGCGTGTCGGCATGGTGTTCCAGAAGCCGAACCCGTTCCCGAAGTCGATCTACGAGAACGTCGCCTACGGTCCGCGCATCCACGGCATCGCCGCCTCGAAGACCGAGCTCGACGAGATCGTCACCGCCAGCCTGCGCAAGGCCGGCCTGTTCGAAGAGGTGAAGGACCGCCTCGGCGAATCCGGCACCGGCCTCTCCGGCGGCCAGCAGCAGCGCCTCTGCATCGCCCGCGCCATCGCCGTCGGGCCCGAGGTGATCCTGATGGACGAGCCCTGCTCGGCGCTCGACCCGATCGCCACCGCCAAGATCGAAGAGCTGATCGACGAGCTGCGCAACAATTTCACCATCGTCATCGTCACCCACTCGATGCAGCAGGCGGCGCGCGTTTCGCAGAAGACGGCGTTCTTCCACCTCGGCGATCTCGTCGAGGAGGGGCCGACCGACATGATCTTCACCAATCCGAGAGAGCGTCGCACCCAGGACTACATCACCGGCCGCTTCGGCTGACCGCCGCAGTCCGGGCGCGAGGAGAACCATCCATGTCCGAGCACATCGTAGCCGCCTACGACGACGAGCTGACCGGCATCGCCGGCCACATCGCCGAGATGGGCGGGCTCGCCGAGCGCATGCTGGTCGACGCCGTCACCGCGCTGGTGCGGGTCGACACCCAGCTCGCGCAAAAGGTGATCACCGCCGACCTGCGCCTCGACGCGCTGCAGCACCGCGTCGAGGAGGACACGATCAGCCTGATCGCCCGCCGCCAGCCAATGGCGCGCGACCTGCGCGATATCGTGACGGCGTTGCGCGTGTCGATCGACATGGAGCGCATCGGCGACCTCGCCAAGAACATCGCCAAGCGCGTCGCCGCCATCGACGGGCACTTCCACCCGAAGCGCCTGGCGCTGGGCGTCGAGCACATCTCCGAGATCGCGCTCGAGCAGGTAAAGGCCGTTATCGACGCCTACACCGGCAAGGACGCCGCCGCGGCGCTTGCCGTGCGCGAGCGCGACAACGAGATCGACCAGATGTACACCTCGCTGTTCCGCGAGCTCCTCACCTACATGATGGAGGATCCGCGCAACATCACCTTCTGCACGCACTTGCTCTTCTGCGCGAAGAACATCGAGCGCATTGGCGACCATGCCACCAACATCGCCGAGAACGTCTACTACCAGGTGACCGGCCAGCAGCTCGCCGACGACCGCCCGAAGCTCGACGAGTCGAGCCTCACCCCGGCCGACTTCGGCACGCGCTAAGTCATGCTCCAACGGACGGACCGACGCAGCATGGCCGCGAGCCCCAAGGTGATGATCGTCGAGGACGAGGAGCCGCTCACCATGCTGCTCCGCTACAACCTCGAATCGGAAGGCTTCGCCGTCGAGACCTGCGACCGCGGCGACGAGGCTGAGGTGCGCCTGCTGGAAGCCCAGCCGGACCTGCTGCTGCTCGACTGGATGCTGCCGGGGCTGTCGGGCATCGAACTCTGCCGCAGGTTGCGCGCCCGCGAGCAGACGGCACGGCTGCCGATCATCATGCTGACGGCACGCGGCGAGGAGACGGAGCGCATCCGCGGCCTCGCCACCGGCGCCGACGACTACGTCGTGAAGCCGTTCTCGGTGCCGGAGCTGATGGCCCGCGTGCGCGCCATGCTGCGCCGCGCCAAGCCGGAGATCGTCACGGCGGTGCTGAAGGGCGGCGACATCGAGGTCGACCGCGAAACGCACCGAGTCCGCCGCTCGGGGCGCGAGGTTCACCTCGGGCCGACCGAGTTCCGGCTGCTCGAGTTCCTGATGCAGTCGCCGGGCCGGGTGTTCTCGCGCGAGCAGCTGCTCGACGGCGTCTGGGGCCACGACGTCTATGTCGACGAGCGGACGGTGGACGTCCACATCGGCCGGCTGCGCAAGGCGATCAACCGCGGCAAGTCGAAGGACCCGATCCGCACCGTCCGCGGCTCCGGCTACGCCTTCGACGACCAGTTCGTGGCGGCCGCGGTGCGATAGCCGACCCACCTCACCCCGGCTCGCGCGGTCCGCTGCAAAACCCGCACGGACGTCGCAGTCAGCGTGAATTCCGCCAAGCGGACGGTCCGTTCGGCCGCGATTCGCCAGGGATTTCGCTGTCCGGGGAGCTGGCTCGCGCCTTGCCTAGACGATCAGGCGTCTTCCACCACGCCAGGTCGTACAACGTGACAGCGGCAGCTCTTGCATCCTCTCCTGCGCCGGTACGTGCGCGGATCGCCCGCCCGCGCGGCCGCTGCCATCTGAAGCGGGCCATGCTGCACAGGGACGCGGTCGTACTGCTCGCCGATGTCGACGGCGACGCGTCTCTGCCGTCGCTGCTCACCGTGCGCGCCACGCGCATCGCGTTCCACGCATCACCCGGCGGTGTGCGCGACGGCCGGCATCGCAGCGAAAATCTGCCGTGCACGGCCGTGGGCAGCAAGGACGGGCTGACGCGCCTCGTGTTCGGCCTCGGGACGTCCAACGACGTCGTCGGCAGCGCCGAGATCATCGCACCCGCCGGCGTTGAGCTCGTCGCGGAACGACGTGTGAGCGACATGCTCGCCTGCGTCTTTCCGGCAACCGACCAGGAGTTCGAGCGCATCTTCATCGGGCGCAATCTCCGGTGGGACGATGCGCGCTCCAACTACTTCGTCGCCCGCCAGCTCTGTCTCCATTTTCCAGGGTCGGCCCATTTCCGCTGCGCCGCCGCGCCCGTCCTCTGCTACAAGGCGGCAGAGACCGACGACCCGGCCGACACCGCCGAGGCGCTGGAGATCGCCCACGCGTTGCTGCCTGTCGCCGAGTCCTGTCGCCGGAACTGGCACCCCCGCAAGAACGGTGAGCACCTTTACTTCGCTCTGCTCACCGCCATTTGGCACCTGCACATCGCCCGCCGTGACGTCGGCGCCCTGCTCGCGACGCTCGAGACGATCGAAGCCGGGATGGGCCGCGTCACGAACTACCTGACGCCGTCCTTCAACCTCTGCAAATCCCTGCTGCTCTACGGCTATGTCCTGTATCGCAGGGGAAACCTCGAAAAGTCCGGGGCCATGTTCCGGCTCGTCGTCGAGACGTTTAAGCGAGGGGCGGCGGACGTGGACATCCGACGGGTGACGCTTCTGGTCGAGCTGGCCGCCAGCCACCGTGCCGCGGTGCTTGCCGCGGCAGCGCTGCGCAACCTCGGCGGGGAAGGCCCGGCGGACATCGACGGCGACGCGATCCTCGCCGAGTGCCTGAGAGTAGGCGGCAAGGCCGTTGCCCGGCTTACGACGCGTCTGCAAGCCGACCTCGCCGCCTGAACCCGCCATTTCCGCACTGCGAACGAACCAAACGGGGCGCCCGATGGGCGCCCCGTGACGTCTTCCCTATGTCGTGCTGCAGGAACGGCCGTCAGGCGGCGTCGCCCTCGCGGTTGCGGCGGTCGCGGTCCGACATGAAGCGGTCGAACTCTTCCTTGTCCTTCGCCATGCGCAGTTCGGCGAGGAAGCTGTCGAAGTCGGCGCGCATCTGGTCGAGCTTGCGGCGCTCTTCCTCGAGCCGCTCGAACTCGCGCTTGCGATACGCGTCGAACGCCACGTTGCCGGTGGCCCCGAAGCCGGTGCTGCGCATCGACTTCGCCGCCGAGCAGCCCCAGCCGTTCGCCTTGAAGCTCTCGGTCGCGTCACTCGCCATCTTGTGGAAGCGATCGCCCCACAAGATGTAGGCGAGCATGGCGAAGCCGAGCGGCCAGAACACGATGAACCCGAGCACCATCAGACCGATGGTGAGCGGCGTCCAACCCGGCCGGAGTGCAAGAGTGTTGGTCATGGTCGCTTTGATCCTCCTCGCGAATACGGAAAAGGATTTGGGTGCGGCCGATGACCTCTACAAGAGGTGCGGCGGGGGAAATTGGACATGGGACGACGAGGCCCGCCACCAGAGACGGCGCCGCCTGCCCGCCGTGCACCGCCCGGTCAGCCCTGAGCGGCCCCGCCGGCGAGCGCCTTCGCCTGGCCGATCCAGTCATCCCGGAGCACGCGGCCGCGGAAGGAGAGCTTGGCGTCGAGTTCCTCGACCGCCCGGCCCCTCAGGGCCGAAAGCTGCGCGAAGTGAAAGATGCCGAGGCCGTGCAGCGTCTCGGCAAGCTTCGGACCGATGCCGCGGATCAGCGTCAGGTCGTCCGGCTTGCCGGCCGGCTTCGGCAGCACGATCTCCGACAGGCTGGCAGGTCGCGCCTTGCGCGGCTTGGCGGCCAGAGCCGGCGGCGCCGCGGTCTTCGCGGCGGCGGGCTTCGTCGCGATAGGCGCCGGTGTCTTCGGCGGAGCCGACTTGCCGGGCGCGGTAGCCTTGACGGACGTCGCATGGCCGTTTGCGGCCGCGCCGTTCGACTTGGCGGCCGGCTTCGCCGACGCGACGACGGCCGCTTCGACGACAGACGGCTTGGCGACGGTCGGCTTGGCGACCTCGGGTGCCGCCGGCGGCACCGCCGCGGCGGCCGCCTTGCGCGCCGCCGTGGGGCGCGGCCGGCGGTCGTGCGTCCACACGAAGTCGGAGATGCGCGGCGCGATCTCGGAGCGGAAGCGCGAGCCGTTGAACACGCCGTAGTGGCCGACGCCGGTCTGCAGGTAGTGATAGCGCTTGTCGTCGGGGAGGTTGACGGCGAGCCGGTGCGCCGCCTCGGTCTGGCCGACGCCGGAGATGTCGTCGCGCTCGCCCTCGACGGTGAGCAGCGCCGTGCGGCGGATCGCCGACGGATCGACCTTGCGGCCGCGGTGCATCATCTCGCCTTTCGGCAGCGCGTGGCGAACGAACACCGTGTCGACCGTCTGCAGGTAGAACTCCGCCGTCAGGTCCATCACGGCGAGGTACTCGTCGTAGAACTCCCGGTGCTTGCCGGCCGAATCGCCGTCGCCCTGCACCAGGTGGTCGTAGAACTCGCGGTGCGCCAGGATGTGGCGGTCGAGGTTCATGCCCATGAAGCCGCCGAGCTGCAGGAAGCCCGGGTAGACCGCGCGCAGGAAGCCGGGCAGCGGCCACGGCACCGTCATGATGGTGTGGCGCTTGAACCACTCGAGCCCGCGCTCCTGGGCGAGCGTGTTGACCGCCGTCGGGTTGACGCGGGTGTCGATCGGCCCGCCCATCAACACCATCGAGGACGGCGCGAGCGGGTCGTTCGCCTCTTCCATCAGCGCCACCGCGGCGAACACCGGCACCGCCGGCTGGCAGACCGCCATCACGTGCGTGTCCGGGCCGAGGTGGTGGATCATCGCGATGACGTAGTCGATGTAGTCGTCGAGGTCGAAGCGCCCCTCGGCGAGCGGCACGGTGCGCGCGTCGACCCAGTCGGTGATGTAGACCTCGTGGCGCGGCAGCATCGCCTCGACGGTGCCGCGCAACAGCGTCGCGTAGTGGCCCGACATCGGCGCGACGATCAGGAGCTTCGGATCGCGCTTCGACGGATCGGGCAGCTTGCGCTCGAAGTGCACGAGATTGCAGAACGGCCGCGTCCAGACGACCTCCTCCTCGACGCCGACGCGCACGCCGCGCACGGACGTGCTGGTCAGCCCGAACGCCGGCTTGGCGTAGCGGCGCGTCGTCCGCTCGAACACTTCGCACGCCGCCGCGATGCTGCGTCCGAGCGGCGTCTGGCTCAGCGGATTGAGCGGGCTGTCGAAGTAGAGGCGGGTCGCATCGGCGGCGGCGCGCATCGGCGACATCGCCGCGTGGTTCATCTCGTAGAGCTGGTAGTACACGTCGGGTATCCCCGCTCGTTCGTCGCCGACGGTCGCGTCTGCCGTCCCTTATTGCAACGCAATATCATAAGCCTCGGTTTCACGTGCAGCAAGTCGTGCTTTCGACCAGTCGGAAATCCCACGGAATTTCTATGCTTTCCGCGATGTGTGCGCACCTCGGCGGACCGCGCTAACCCAAAGCCGACAAAGGAGAATCTATCGCACCGCAGCATCCGTATCGACCGCCGCCACCGGTGCGGCGCATCGCAGCGGGGCCGCGGATACGCTATCTCTGCGGTGATCGGAGACCGCCCATGTCGCTCGCCCTCGACCGTTCGCCGCCGTTCGGCCGCCGCAGCGTCCGCCTCGACACGCTGATCCGGCTGCGCTGGCTCGCCGTCGCCGGACAGACCGCGGCAGTGGTGTCGGTCGCCTTCGCCCTCGGCTTTCCATTGCCGATGGGATGGTGCCTCGCTCTGATCGCCGTCTCGGCGTGGCTGAACCTCATCCTCAGGCTACGCTACTCACCGAGCCGCCGCTTCTCGGCAAAGGTCACCGCGGCGCTGCTCGGCTACGACATCCTGCAGCTCGCCGGCCTGCTCTATCTCACCGGTGGCCTGCAGAACCCGTTCGCCTTCCTGTTGATCGCCCCGGTGATGATCTCGGCCACCGCGCTGCCGCCCCGCCTGACGCTCGTGCTCGGCGTGCTCGTGGTGGCGGTGGCAAGCGGGCTGGTGTTCGCCCACCAACCCTTGCCGTGGCGGCCGGACGAGACGCTGCAGATGCCGCTGCTCTATGTCGCCGGAGTCTGGGTGGCGCTCACCTCGAGCCTCGTATTCATGAGCGTCTACGCCTTCCGCGTCTCCGAGGAGGCGCGCCAGCTCGCCGATGCGCTGACCGCCACCGAGCTGGTGCTCGCCCGCGAGCAGCACCTGAACGCGCTCGACGGCATGGCGGCGGCGGCGGCGCACGAGCTCGGCACGCCGCTCGCCACCATCGCGCTGGTCGCCCGCGAGCTCGAGCGCGAACTCGAGCCCGGCGACCCGCGCGCCGAGGACGTCCACCTTTTGTCGACGCAATCGCAGCGCTGCCGCGACATCCTGCGCAAGCTCACCTCGCTCGGCAACGACCCGGAGAGCCCGCTCGACCGCATGCCCGTCACACAGTTGCTCGAGGAGATCGCCTCGCCGCACCGCGACTTCGGCGTCGCCATCGGCATCGAGCGGGCCGGCAGCCCCGCCGGCGAGCCGACGGTGACGCGCAACCCGGCCGTGCTCTACGGCCTCGGCAACCTCGTCGAGAACGCCGTCGACTTCGCCGCCACCGCCGTCGACATCTCCGCCGAGTGGACGGCCGACAGCCTGGTGGTCACCGTCCGCGACGACGGGCCCGGCTTCGCCGTGGAAATCATCGAGCGGCTCGGCGACCCTTACGTGACCACGCGCGCCTCGCGTGCCGTCGAACCGCGCGACGAGGTTCCCGCCGCCGAAGCCGGCGGCCTTGGGCTCGGCTTCTTCATCGCCAAGACGCTGCTCGAGCGCACCGGCGCCAGCCTGTCGCTGACGAACCGCCCGGCGCCCGCGCACGGCGCCGTCGTGCGCGTCGCCTGGCCGCGCGATGCGATCGAGGCGGAGCGCACTACGCGGCCCCCCGCGGATACGGCAAGACGGTCCGGTGTCGCAGGCGCTTCCCCCGGCCGCGTCGAGTCCCTATAAAGTCGGCAAAACGAAAGACGGGCAAAACTCTTGACGAAATCGAGGACAGCGTGATGGAGACGGCCGCCCCCAAGGCGGTCGGCGAGGGGGCGACCGGTTCCGGCCGGTTGCTCATCGTCGACGACGACAAGGCGTTCGTGCAGCGCCTCGCCCGCGCGATGGAGAAGCGGGGCTTCGAGACCGACGTCGCCGAATCGGTCGCCGAGGCGATCGCCAAGGTGGAGGCCGCGCCGCCGGACTATGCCGTCGTCGACATGCGGCTCGGCGACGGCAACGGCCTCGACGTGGTCGAGCGGCTGCGCGAGCGGCGACCGGAGGCGAAGGTGATCGTGCTCACCGGCTACGGCAACATCGCCACCGCCGTCACCGCGGTGAAGCTCGGCGCGATCGACTACATCGCCAAGCCGGCCGACGCCGACGAGATCGTCGCCGCCCTCAACCGCGACCCGCACGACAAGGCGCTGCCGCCGGAAAACCCGATGTCGGCCGACCGGGTGCGCTGGGAGCACATCCAGCGCGTCTACGAGCTCTGCGACCGCAACGTCTCGGAGACCGCCCGCCGCCTCAACATGCACCGCCGCACCCTGCAGCGCATCCTGGCCAAACGCGCCCCGCGGTAGCGGGGGCGATGGCGGCGACCACCGCTCGCCAGGGATTCGAAGACGCGCGATCCGTCCGCGCCCTCGTCGTCGCCCGGATCGCCGCTCAGGCGCTGTCAGGGGCCCGGCTGAAGCCGATTGACCCGCTGTGTGCTATGCGGCCGCCTCGGTCGCGGCGAGCGCATCCCAGCGCTCCGTCACGAGGCGGCGGAGCTCCAGCGCCTCCGCCCAGCGGTCGGACATCTCCTCGCCGTCGGCACCGGTCATGGCGTAGTCGCGCGGACCGAGTTCGTTGAGGAAGATCATGGCGTCGCCCTCGCCGGAGCGGGCGCGCCACATCCGCATGCCGTCGGTCCACCACCGGAGGTGCGTGTCGAGCCACTTGCGGTTCTGCGGCCAGCCGATCGGCACCTGGATCTGGTTGCGCGTCGCCACCCGCCCCTGCAGCGAATCCGAGCGGGCGAGGATCGCCTGGATGTGCGCCTCCAGGAACTCCGGGATCGGGTGCGGCATCTCGCGATCGACGACATAGTGCGAGAGGTCGGCCGACAGCCGCACCTCGGGGATGCGCTCCATCAGCAGCAGCGTCGAGAACAGGTCGTTGGTGAGGCAGTTGCGGTGCGTCTCGAGCTCGATCGGCACGCCCTCCTCCGTCGCCACCTGCAGCCAGCCGCGCACGGGGGCTTCCATCTCGTCGACCGACAGCGGCATCACCTGGCCGATGACGAAGACGACGGGGGCACCGATGTCCTTGGCGAGGTGCAGCGCCGGCCGCAGGTCCTCCACCGACTTCGGGAACGCCGTCAGCAGGCCGCCGAGGCCGGTGCGGGCATAGAGCGGCACCAGCGTCTTGGCGGTCTCGATGTCCAGGGCCCCGAGGTCGATGCCCATGCCGAAATAGCCGGCGTCGCGGACGCGCTCGAAGCGCTCCTCGACCGGCCGCTCGGGCAACCCCGGCTGCCGCTCCTCGGTAGCCCACAGCGACTGGTAGAAGCGGAGGGTCTGCACGCTCACGCCGCCTTCGCCGCAGCCCGCGCCTTGGCGGCGTGGTCGGAGATCCACATCTCCTCGTCGGGGAAGTCCGCTTCCGTCCTCCCGCTCGCAAACGCCTTCAGCACCTCCCACTGAAAGGCGAGATAGCTCATCGTGTGGGGCTCGCGGCCCTTCTCGGTGAACAGCGCCTGGTGCAGCGCCGGCAACTGGTGGAAAGGCACGCCGGGGAAGGCGTGGTGGGCGGTGTGGTACTGCATGTTCCACGCCATCCAGCGCATGAGGGCGTTGGTGCGGGTGGAGCGGGTGTTCTCGAGGATGTTCGGCTCGTGGGCGAGGCCGAGGTGCTCGATGGTGTTCTGCAACTGGTGGACGACCTTGGTCGCCATCATCGGCGCGAGCCACAGGATGACCGCCGCCCAGCTCTGGAAGACGATCGAGAGCGCCGCGATGGCGATGTAGCCGGCGGCGTGCCAGCGCGCCTCGCGGATGACCTCCGGCCGGCGCGCCTCGGGGATGTAGGGCTCGGTGACGATGCCGAGCGAGAAGCGGACGATCCGCCGCGCCCGGAAATACCAGTAGGTCGGCCCGAGCACGTAGAGCACGTAGGACGTGAACGTGTACGGCGGGCGGACCAGTTCGCCGTCGCGGTTCCAGTCCTGGGTGTAGCGGTGGTGCGCAAAGTGCTGCAGCTGGTCGAAGTCGCGCGGGAAGATGACGATGAAGCCGAACAGCCGGCCGAACCACTCGTTCAGCGCCCGTGTCTTGAAGACGGTCCAGTGGCTGAGCTCGTGCTGGCCGGCGTAGAGGAAGTTCAAGAGCACGCCGTGCGCGATGAAGAACGGCACCGCCCACCAGCTGCCCCAGGTGAGCCACAGCGCCGTGCCGGTTATGGCGATCGCCCCAAGGTGGCTACCGACCTGCACAAAGCCGGCGAGGTCCGACTTGCCGCTGAGCGCCCGCAGGCGCGCGGGCTCGATCATGTCGCGACGCGCGAACACCTCGTCCATCGGCGGTGGTCCTCCTCCACGAGCGGATGGGTGACGATGGGGGAGTGGCGGCCGTCCCGCAATGGCGCGGTGAGAAACATCGCTTGAGCGGCGGCTCAACTGACGGAGGGTGGTGTGTGACGTCCCTCCCCTGCCAGGGGAGGGAAAGGCGACCGCAGGTCTCCAGGGTGGGGGCGGTCAATCCGAAGCATGACGCTTGCGAGTTCGAGTCCCTGATTAACCGGCCCCACCCTGACCGCCTCCGGCGGTCTGTCACTCCCCCTGTCAGGGAAGAACGAAGGCCTAGCGTTGCGTCATCGACCGCTTGTTGCTAGCGCTTGGCGGTCGCGTGCGCCGCGCTTCGCGGGTTGTGCGCAGCGGCGTGCAACCGTACCGGAGCGCCCCACGCCGATGCCCCCTCGTCCCCCCGCCGAAACCACCCCGCCATGATCCGCCTCGCCGTTCTCCTCGTCGGCGCTGATGCGATGCGGCGCAAGTGGAAGCTCCTGGCGGTGATCGGCATCCTCTGGATGGTGCTCGCCGTCGTCGTCGCCGCCGACATGGTGGACGGCGCGAGCCGCACCGCGACTTGGGTATTCGGCTACTTCCTGGTGATCGAGGGGGCGGTGGCGCTCCTGATGATGATCGGCGCCGGCGGCACCAACTGGGTGCTGCTCGTGCGCGCCGGCGGTCTCATCGTGTTCGGGGCGCTGATCCTCGACTTCCCCTGGCCGAACGCCATCGCCAACAGCGTGCTGTTCGGCCTCGCCTTCCTGGTCGACGGCCTCGTGCGGGTCGGCACCGCCTGGGTGATCCGCTATCGGCGCTGGCAGGTGGTCGCGATCGGCGGCCTGCTCGAGGTGGTGCTCGCGGTCATCTGCTTCTCGAGCTGGCCCATCCCCTATCAGAAGACCGTGCCCTTCTGCGTCGCCGTGGCGATGCTGATCACCGGCTGGAACTGTCTGCGCATCGGGTTGCTGCTACGCCACGTCGGCCGCGACAAGTCGCTCTCGGCGCTGCCGATGTTCACCTTGCGCTCGTGGCGCGGCCACGAGCCGGACGCCCCGGCGCCGGTGGCGCGGGCCGCGCGCATCCCGCTGATCGTGCACGTGTGGACGCCGGTCGGCTCCGCCGAGGACGCCGAGCGGCGCCCGCTGGTCGACCGCTACATCGCCGCCGTCGACGGCAAGGGCGTCATCTCGACCGGCCACGCCTCGCTGGAACTGCAGCCCGACATCTACGTCAGCCACTATCCGGGCGTCGAGATCGACCACTCTCCGGACGATTTCGGGGCGCTGTTGAAGGCGACCGGCGACAACGACGTGAAGGGCCGCTTCCAGCCCTCCTACGCCTACGAGACGGGCGAATGGTGCGAGGCGGATGCGAACGTCAAGTTCCGCCGCTACGACGCCACCAAGCTCGCCGCCTGGTGGGACGCCTACCGGCGCGACGACACCTACAACCTCACCGACCGCAACTGTTCGATTGCCGTGGCGCTCGCCCTCGACGCCGCGCTCGAGGGCGCACTCTACTCGCGCTTCGTCTGGGGGCGCTTTTTCCTGCTGCTGCTCAATCCCGATCTCTGGCTCGCTGCGACGCTGCGCTTCCGGGCCGAATCGATGACGTGGACGCCGGGCCTCGTGCTCGATTACGCGCGTGCCGTCCGCCGCGTCGTCGAGCCGCTCGACCGCGGCTATGTCGGTCGCGTGCAGGATACGATCCGCCGTTGGCACGAGACGCGCGAACTCGACAAGCTGCGGCGCGAGATCGAGGCCGCCAGCAAGGACGGGCTGGTGTGAGCACGGTCGCAAGAGTTGGGGGCACGACCCGATGACCGCCGAAGTCGCGCTGGCGCCGCGGGTGCGCCTCGTCTCGATGGCGGCGGTGATCTCCGTCGCGATGATCTTCGGCCTCACCTACTCCCTGTCGGCGGCCCTCATCGCCATCGACCTCGCCGAGCGTGGCTACGGCGAGACGATGATCGGCCTCAACGCCGCCATGCACGCGCTCGGCACGCTGTTGATCGCGCCCCTGCTGCCGAAGCTCGTCGGCCGCATCGGCCCGCGCCGCATCGTCATCATCTCGCTCGCCGTCGCGGCGGTGACGCTCGCACTGTTTCCGGCCTCGCCGCTGCTCTGGCTGTGGTTCCCGCTGCGCTTCGTGCTCGGCGCGGCGAGTGAGGTGCTGTTCGTGCTGTCGGAGACGTGGACGAACTCGCTCGCCGAGGAGAAGACGCGCGCCCGCTCGATGGCCGCCTATATGATCGCGATGTCGCTCGGCATGGCGCTCGGCCCGCTGATCCTGTCGATCGTCGGCTCGCAGGGGGCGCTGCCCTACCTGATCGGCACGGTGCTGTGCATCGCCGCGCTGGTGCTGGTCGCGGTGCCGATGGTGAAGGCTCCGCACTTCGAGGAGCCCGAGGTCTCCAATCCGCTGCACTATGTGCGGCTTGCGCCGCTCGCCATCGCCACGACGGTACTGATCGCCGCGCTCGAGGCCTCCGGCCTCTCCTTCCTTGCCCTCTATGCGATGGGACAGGGCTGGGACGAATCCGGCGCGGCCAGCCTGATTTCGACGATGATGTTCGGCGCGATCGTCTGCCAAGTGCCGGTCGGCTACCTCGGCGACATCATGGACCGGCGCAAGCTCGTCGTGCTGCTCGCCTTCGTCGCCACCGTCGGGGCGGCCGCCTGGCCGTTCGTTCTGCACGAGGCGCTGATCGCCTACCCGCTGCTGTTCGTCTGGGGCGGCGCCTTCGTCGGCATCTACACGATCATGCTGACGGTGGTCGGCAGCCGTTTCCAGGGCAGCGACCTCGTCGGCGTCTATGCGGTGATGGGGCTGTCGTGGGGCGGCGGGCTTCTGCTCGGCCCGGCGCTCGCCGGCTTCGCGATGGACCGCCTGGAGCACGGCCTGCCGATCTTCGCCGCCGCCGCGTGCCTCGCCTACGCCTTCTACGCGATGCGCACGCGGTCGCAGACCTGAGTGCGAGGCATCGAGCTGTCCTGGCGAGTTCACGGACGCCCCTGTGACGCGACGACGATTTGCGGCTCCCACGGCCATCCGAGGAGCGAGGTTCGCTCAGCTGCCGATCGAGGAGAACCCGCTCGTCCGAGCGGGCTTCGACGGCCGGCATCGATGCTGCGGCAGGCAACCGAACGCGCGCTGGACCGCAGACGGTCCGTTCCGCGATTTATCCCCTTGTGGTCGACATCGCAAAACCCGATGCTTCTTCGGAAGGAGAGGCTCGTCTGAGCCGAAACGGGGCGCCCGCATTTTGACCCGCCCCCGACGGCTTCCCCTCGGCAACTTGCCGCCAAACATGCCGATGACGTGCCGTTGATGGCGGATTGCGGAGACGAAGCTTGATCGTCCGCAGGCGCCCCCCCTATCCTGCCGGCGGCATCCCGGCCTCGGCGATGCCGGAGCCGCTCGGCGGCTCTTTTTTTCGCGGAGAGACGACGTGGCGGGCAGTGAAACGAAGCGCGTGACGACCCGGCAACGCAGTGGAATGACAAACGTAGCGACGCCGCCTTCGCCTGTCGTTCCATCCGATCCTTCCGCATCCTCCGGCCAGCGGGTCGGGAACTTGGATGAGCCGTCGAACGCGCGGGAGCGGCAGGCTCAGCCATCGCGATTTACGTCCTATCTGAGGATGATCGACGGCTATATCGACGGCTGGATCATCGATCAGCAGTCTCCCGACGAAAGCCTCACGGTCAAGATTTTCGTGGACGATTCCGAGATCGCCACCACAGTGGCTCGACTCGAGCGGCCGCATCTCAAGAAGAAGTTCAGCATTTCATCATCGGCACATGGTTTCCGTGTCCTTGTTCCCAACAAGTTCCGTGACGGAACTCCGCATGCGGTGTCGCTCGCCGTTGCGGATTCCGGCTTCCGGCGCGGGGCGCGGGAGGAGCTGCAGATTTCGGCGGGAGACGAAGCTCCATACTTGGAGATCGTCGCGATCTCAGAGGGCTCGCTTTCCGGCCGCCTCTACGGCGCGGAAGATCGGGACATTGGCGCGCCGGAGCTTTGGATCGGCGGGTCGCTCCTGAGTGCCGACGATGTGACGCTGGAGTGGGGCCCAAGCGACACCGCCGCGAGAACCTTCAAGTTCGTCCTGAGAAACCGGTCGGCGGAGAGCCTTCTGGCCCAGTCCGCCCAGGTATCGGTCGCGCACGGCAAGGAGAGCGGGCACGGGTTGCCGCTCAAGCACTTCGTCGCACCGCAGGTGGCGCGCCTTTCGACCGACCAGATCTCTGTGGGAGCGTCGATCCCCTTTCCCGTGCTGGACCAGTCGCGGTGTCGCCTCGAACTCTCGAAGAACGAAACGTTCTCGGCCGGCGCGTCCAGTTTCATGGTCGACCTCTCGCTCGGGCAGAACGACATCGTCCTGCCGGCCGCGCTTCGCGAGGGCGAGATATGGGCGCGCCTGGTCCTCCTCGGTGCATCGTCGCCCGTCGAATTGCTCGCCCCGACGCTCGTTCCCGGCTCTTCGGCGGTCGCGGGTCCACTCTCGGCACCGGGGGCGGTCGGGACAGAGTTCGGCCTGGTCTATGTCTTTCGTCCCGCCGAAGAGGCCGCCCTGCCGGGCACTTCGGGAAGCATCGATGCAAGCGTTCAACTCTCTGCGGCAGAGACCGACACGCCAGACGGACGGCTCTCCATCGCGACGGACGATGACGGGTCGCTTCCCTTTTTGCGCCTGGTCACCAGCGAGACCGACGACGATACGCAGCTCCGCTTCGTCTTTCCGGCGCCCGGTCTGCAGGCGGGAGACCTGCTTCATCTGCGCTGGTTCGGCCGAGCGAGCGCGTCAACGCCCTCGAACGAGCACGGCAAGCAGCTCGCGCTTTCCTTTGCAATCGACGGTGCGGAATCGGAAGAGGCATGGGCGGAGGGGTTGCACGTGCGGCCCAAGTGGCACGACCATCACGCGATTCTGCGGATGCCCGCCGCGGTGCCTGAGGTTGCGATTGTCTTCACCGCTCCTGCTGGCTGTCTCCTCGACATCGGCGGTCTCGCCGTCGGAAAGATCACAAACGCCGCCGACGCTCTGTCGCAGGCGTCCGGCGGCGGAGCAGCCGTCGCGCTCGGAGGAGTGGTCACCCTTCCGATTGCGCAGCCGCTGCCGCCCATCGTGCTTTCCGACTATCGGCGCTTCGGCGTCGTCGCCCATGTCGGTTCCGATGGAATCTCTGGCATCGCCTGGAGCCGCGAGAACATCAAGCGCACCACCCAGTTGCAGTTGCTGGTCGACGGGCAGGTTGCTGGCTTCGTGTCGGCGGAGCCTCTCGGCAACTTCGAGAATGGCGTCTCGCCCGGCTTCTTCTCGGCAACGCTGCCGTCGGCGGCTCTGGATGCACAGCCGCACGAGATCGATGTGCAGTTCATGGGTTCACGCGAGTCGCTCATGGGCGTTCCGTGGACCTTGGCGGTCAACAGCAGGCACGACGGCGTCGCCTGGCTCACACCAGAGGGCGATATCGCCGGCTGGGCGGCCGACCCCAGTGAGGACGCCGGTCCGATCGAGGTCGAGGTCCGTGCCGACGGCCGCTCGCTGGGGCGGGTGATCGCGGACGCTCAGCATCCGATGTTCTCGGACGCCGCACACAACAACGGTCGCTGCGCCTTCAGCTTCCACCTTCCCGAGGCGCTCAGGGACGATCAACTCCACACCATCACGGTGCGCACTTCGGCAGGGGTGGAACTGTCGGGTTCGCCGATCCTCGCCAAGTTGAAGAGGGGTCGGTCGACGTTGCACATCGACCCGACGCTCAGCGGGTGGATCAAGGGCTGGGTGACCGCAGCGGCAACGCCCGCCGCGGCGAGCCTTGTGGAAATCACCGTCAACGGTGAATTCTTCGGGACGATACGGGCCGATCGCGCATATGACGGCGCGCCCGGCAAAGCCGCCCGTTTCCGCTTCTCGTTCCGTCTGCCCCGCCACGCCGCGAAGGTACGGCTCTCGTCGCCCGAACTGGGCGTCGAGACCGAACTCGACGTCGTCTACGACGGCGACACCAGCACACTGAGACCCTCCACGGCGATCGCACCTCCCGCCGAGGGCCTCAGCTCTGGCGGAATGGCGGCACTCCTCGCCGCCCCGGAGCAGCATGTCGACGCCGACTGGTACTTCGCGATGTACCCTGTCGCGGGAATGGAGGCGGCGGATCGAGGCCTGCAGAGCGCCGTCGAGCATTGGATCAATGTCGGTGCCAAGCGCGGTTGGAGCCCGAATCCCTGGTTCGACGAGCGGTGGTATCTTGCTCGCAATCCCGACGCTGCCGCCGCAGTGGAGGCCGGCGAGATCGAGGCCGGCTACCTGCATTGGTTGGCCATCGGAGCCGCCGAGTGGCGAAGCCCCGGTCCGGTCTTCAATCCCATCGAGTACCGGCGGGAGCATCCGCTGGCGGAGGGTTACGCGATCGGGGAGACGGCGTTCGACGTCGTTCGCGAATGGCTCGCCAAGCTCGCCAGCTGCGAGCGCGATGGGAATTTCGGCGCGGAAGAGCAGGGTGTCGTGGTTCCGCCGGAGCCCGGCCGCTCGGTCTTCAGGCGCGCCGTCACGTCGCGGTTGGATCGCACCACGATGTTCGACACGCACGTTGGCCGCCTTCTGGAAGACCTGCGTGTTGGTGCTTATCCAGATCTTGAAGCCCTGCGTCGTGCATTCGACGACAACGAAGTGGAAATCATCCGCAGCGTCATGAACTACGAGGGACTCGACGAGCCGCTCGTGTCGATCATCATGCCGACCTTCAACCGCGCCTATGTAATTGCAGAGGGTATTCAATCTGTTCTCGATCAGAATTGGCAAAACTGGGAGCTGATTGTCTGCGACGACGGAAGCTTCGACAAGACACCAAAGATTGTTCGACAGTTCGCCGACCCGCGCATTCGCTATCTTCAGCTTGAAAAGTCGAACGGCGCGATCGCGCGAAATTTCGGAATCAAGTTTGCGCGCGGAGAGTACATTGCATTCCTGGATTCTGACAATATTTGGCACCCCCTCTATCTGACACTAGCGATCAATAATTTGCGATCATCCTTGCGCCCGGCGGTCTACACCGGGTACATCGATACAAGCTCCGACGCCGTGCGCTACACAGAGGCTGCGGTAAAATTTGCTCCGTTTGATTATCTTGCACTGATAGCAAGGAACTATATCGACCTGAATTCTCTGGTCGTACAGCGCGACCTCTTCGACAAGCTTGGCTCGTTCGACGAGACGCTGCCACGCGTGCAGGATTGGGACTTGGTGCTGCGGCTGCTGCGATTCTTCGATCCAGTCGAGGTCCGCTGCGCCGTCGTGTTCTACCGTCGAAATCCTTCCTGGGGGCAGGTCACGGATCTTGCGGCGCACACCGACTACACCAAGGTCGTGCGCCAGCGGGCGCTCGACCGCCTCAGGGGCCACGCGCTCATCGAGGCATCGACGCCCGATCAGGCCGTCAGTCTCTACGCCGGCGCGACACCGGAAACCCTGGAGATATCACTCGCGTTCGCGCGGCTTCTGTGCAGCGTGACGGACGTCCTGTTGCTGCTTCCAGACGCGCCCGCGCAGCGGAGCGCCGTCGCGCAGTTCAAGCTTCAAGGGCGCGCCCGCTTGGCGTGGCTGCGCGGAAAGGACCGGCTGAGCGACCACTTGACCGGCGGGACGCTCTTCGTTCCGGAGCAATGTGGTCGTTCCGAGCTCCAAGGCATTCCCGAATCCCTGGCCATTGCCGAATTCTCGCGCGTGGGGGAGCGGGTGGTCATCAAGGACCGTCGCCTCGCCAGCGACCCCGGGGTCGCGCTCGGCGCTTTGCGGCTGGACGTGGAGGACGAGGCGGAGGAGGTCGGCGAGCTCAACGTGGCGCCGCTGGAGTCGCGAAACTCGGTTGTTGTGTTGACGATTGCACCGATGCGACAGCGCTGGGCACGCGCACTGGCACGGCGCGGCGACAAGCTGCAGGCCACCCTGCTCTGGTATGAGGGAAGCCAGATCCAGGCCATCCGGTTCAACAACGGACAGACCAAAGCCGAAGCCCTCAGCTTCCGCGACGCCCTCGAATGTGTTCGCCGGCACGCGGCGATGCTGCTGACCGCCGGCACTGGCGAGGAATGGTTGCGCTCGACCAGCCTCGGCATCGAAGCACAGCGAAGTGGCGTCGTGCTCGTGGTTGGGAAGGACGACCTCTACGAGACTTGGGTGACCAGCAAATGTGCGCATCTCGCGCCGGATGATCCCGAGACTGCCTCTGACCTTCTTGCCAAGGTTCTCGACGATCACGCCGGCGGGCTGCGGATGAAAACCCGTGCGCGCCGTCTCTTCGACTATCTGTATCGTTCAGACGCGACAAAGACGCGGCTGAGCATCGCTATCTCGCTCCTTTGACAGGCCGGCTGGTGCATGACCGAAAGTGACAATCAGGACGGCCGAGCCAACATCCTCGGCCAACTCGATCCGATCGTGCGGGGATTTGTCTCCGGTTGGGCAATGCCCGGCGCCGTGGTGGCGCTGACCATCGACGGCCAACGGATTGGCACGATGGTGGCGTCCGAGCGGCGGCTTTTCGTGCTGGGGGGACTGGCGGACTCGAACTGCGGCTTCGAGTTCACCCCTCCGGCCGAGCTTTTCGATGGGGGCGAGCACGAGATTCGAGCGACGGTGGACGACGTCGACTTGCCCGGCAGCCCGCTGTCATTCCAGGCTGATCGCGTGTCGTGGGGAGAGGTGGAGGGGCTTGCCGGAAATGTCCTGCACGGTCGCCTCCGGCAGAGCGCTCCGCTTCCCATCTCCGTCGCGGCGATGGTGGGTGACGAGGTGGTAGCGGTCGCGCCGGCGAAGCCCGCGTCGTCCGGCGAGGCGGAGATGCTCACCTTTCTGCTGCCGCTGCCGCTGGACCTGATTGGCGGGCCTCGCTCGGTCGTTCACGTCGGCGTGGTGGGGACCAACGTCATGCTGTCGGGCAGCCCTTACCCGCTGCTGAAGGGCAAGCCGCGGACGACGGTGCTCCGCGCGCCACAGCCGCCGGTGACACTTGCGATCAAGATCGCCGCGCCGGTCAACGAAGCCCCGCGCTGGGGCGACTTCCATTTCGCCAAATCGCTGGCGGCGGCCTTCCAGCGTCGCGGCTGGCACGTCAGGATCGACTGCCGCGAGGAGTGGGATCGCAAGCTGGCGGATGTCGCGCTTGTCCTGCGGGGGCGGGTGCGACACTCGGTCGATCCGTCGGCGATCAATCTGATGTGGATCATCAGTCATCCGGACCGCATCGAGGACAACGAGCTCGCCGACTACGATCACGTGTTCGTAGCGTCGGAAGTCTACACGTCAACGCTCAAAGCATTGACGGACGTACCGGTCAGCCTGCTGCATCAGGCGACCGACACGACCTTGTTCCACAAGCCGGAGCAAAAAATCTCGATTGCCGCGCCACTGCTGTTCATCGGCAACTCGCGCAAGGAATACCGCACAATGGTGCGGTGGTGTTTCGAGAAACACTTGCCGATTGCCCTGTTCGGCACGCTTTGGAAAGGAATCGTTCCCGACCATCTGATAACAGGAGAGTATATCTCCAACGCTGTTGTGCATCAGTGGTACGGATCATGCAAGATCCTGCTCAACGACCACTGGGATTCCATGCGGGAGAATGGATTTCTGTCGAATAGGCTGTTCGATGGCAGCGCCGCGGGTGCATTTATAATAACGGATCCGGTGCGCGGACTGTCGTCCGTTTTCGGGGATGCGATCGAGACGGTCGAGAGTGCCGATGAACTGGAGGAGAAGGTCTCCTTCTACCTCAACAACGAACCGGCGCGGCACCGCAAGATCGAGGAGGCCCGTGAGATCGTGCTCTCAGGTCATACGTTCGATCACCGGGCGGAGCAGATCATCGAGACCTATGGTGCATTGGCGGAGGCGCGCGCTACCGGGTCGCAGGGCGCCAGCAGCATGGTCGCCTGAACCTGTCTTGCGACCGGCCGCGGGCCAGCCCCAGCGGCCGCCGGTTTGGTCGGGCGGCGAGCCATCAGGCGGCGACCGCCCGACAGCCCGAAAGAGCAGCGCGCCCATTGAGCTTCTGCCGCAAAGTCGCCGGTAGTTGCCGCGCGGATTTCACGCGCGGCAACGCCATCTCGGCGATCGAGGGCGTGGCTTCGCCGAAGCGCGCCTCGAACTCCGCGTAATTGTCGAAGCGGCGTCGGGTGACGTTGTCGACGAAGGTCTCCGCCGGCACGCCCTCGGCGAGGATCAGGGAATGGTCCTCGAGCTCGACGTGATAGTAGGTGAAGCGTTCCGGCAGGTCGGTCATGCGCGTCACCGTGGTGCCGTTCACCAGCGCGCCCGCATGCACGAGCACGCCGTCGATCAGCAGCGCATGGTCCGGCGAGACGCACAGGTCGCGGACGGGCAGGCCGTCGCCCAGCGCACCGGCGGCGATACGGATCGGACGGGTGCGCAGGGGATCGGCGAACAGCGTCGCGCAGGTTTGGCGGCCGATGAAGCGGATCGGGCGGCGGCCGCCGTCGGCGGTGAGGACGACATCTCCGATCGCCAGGTCCTCGATCGGGCGATGGCCATCGGGACAGGCGATGTTCGTGCCGGCGAGGAAGCAGACGGTGAACGCTGATTCGACTATGTCGACCTGATCCCCAACCTCAAGCGTGCCGTCATTCGTGATGAGGTAGTAGTCATACTCTCCGCAGCCGCATTCCTCGCGACCCACCCATCCGTCCTCGACGTAACCAAAATATTCCAGCGTCAGCGGTCCATAGGAGTCTTCGTATTCGATGTCATCGCCGATGGCGAAGGTGTCTTCGTCGCCACCGACTGAGATGCCGCAGTCCTCGTCGCCGAAGGTAATGTAATATCCCTCCGGGCAACCGCAGTCCTCGTCCGGTGGGATATAAATGACGAAATATATGAAGGACGATAGATACTCGGCCATAGCTTCCCCCCCAGACCCGCGACAACCGGATCCACAGCACACTGTTCGATTTGCCGTCTGCAGGGGAAAACGGCGCTGAAAGCGCGACTTAACGGCCGCGTCATTCGGCGGGAGATTAGTTCGCCGGCTTGGCGCTGTCGAGATGGATTCAGTTGTGCGGGAGGGCCGCCGTTCAGCGCATGCCGGCCAGCAGCTCGGTCACCGTCGCGCGCCTGCGGTGGACGTTCAGCCGCCGCTCCAGCAGCGAAAAACCCTGCACGATCAGGAAGGTGAGCACTAGGTAGAGGAGGGCCGCCGAGATCAGCGGCTCCAGCGTGCGGAAGGTCTGCGAGCGGATGATCACCGCCTCGCCCATGATGTCGCGAATGGTGATGGTGAAGACGATGGCGCTCGCCTTCAGGAGCAGCACCGATTCGTTGGCGAAGGTCGGCAGGCTCTGGCGGAAGGCGAGCGGCAGGATGATCAGCACCATCACCTTCACCCGCGTCATGCCGAGCGCCGTGCCCGCCTCCTTGAGGCCCTTCGGCACCGCCGTGATGGCGCCGCGCAGCACCTCGCCGGAATAGCCGGCGGTGTTGAGGCTGAGGGCGAGGATGGCGCAGACCAGCGCATCGCGCAGCAACGGCCAGAGGAAGCTCTGGCGCACCGCCGGAAACTGCCCGAGCCCATAGTAGATCATGAACATCTGCACGATCAGCGGCGTGCCGCGGATGAACAGGATGTAGGCCGCCGCCGGATAGCGCAGCCACCAGCGCTCCGAGACGCGGGCGAGCGCCACGGGAATCGCCAGCAGATTGCCGAGGATCATCGAGGCGATGACGATGAAGATCGTCATCCACAGGCCGTCGACGAGGCGGCCGAAGATGCGGGCGGCGAACTCGATGTCCATCGTCATGGCCGCGCCTCCCTCAATGGCTCGCCTGGCCGCGCCCGAGGCGCCGCTCGGCCAGATGGAAGGCGACCATCGAGATCGTCGAGATGACGAGGAAAACGAGGGCGACCGTCGTGTAGAAGGTGAAGGGCTGGCGCGTCGACAGCGCCGCCGTCGCGCCGATGCCGAGGAGGTCGCGGATGCCGACGACGGAGATCAGCGCGCTGTCCTTCAGCACGACGAGCCAGAGGTTGCCGAACGCTGGCACGGCGAGCCGCAGCGCCTGCGGCAACACGATCAGCAGGAACACCTGGTGCGGACGCAGCGACAGGGCCCGGCCGGCCTCGCGCTGGCCGGGGTCGATGGCGAGCAGGCTGCCGCGGAAGATCTCGGTCGCGTAGGCGCCGGCGATGAAGCCGAGCGCACCGACGGCGGCCGGGAAGGCGGCGATCTCGACGTTGACGCCCGGCATCACCAGGCCCGTCAGGGCGCGGATGCCGGAGGTGCCGCCATAGTAGATCAGGAAGATGACGAGGATCTCGGGAACGCCGCGCACCACTGAGGTGTAGCCGGCGCCGATCGCCTTCACCCAGCGTGGGCCCGAGATCTTCCCCCAGGCGCCCAGCAGGCCGAGGCCGATGCCGACGACGTAGGAGGCGAAGGCGATCTGGATGGTGACGAGTGCGCCGCCGAGCAGCGCCCATCCCCACGCGCCCTCGCCGAAACCGATGAGCGCCAGTGTCTCCGCCACGCGCCGGCCGCCCCCTTCGCTACGACAAGTCCCGAATCCGCAGAACGGCGGGTGGCGAGCGCCTCAGCGCGCCCCCCGCCGCGACCTTCAGTCCGGCCGAAGCGGTGCTCAGCCGCCGTAGATGTCGAACGAGAAGTACTTGTCGGCGATCGTCTTGTAGGTGCCGTTCTTGCGGATCCCGTCGATCGCGGCGGTGAGCTTGTCGCGCAGCGCCGTGTCTTCCTTGCGCACCGCGAAGCCGACGCCATCGCCCATCAGCTTGTCGGTGAAGGTTTCGCCCTTCAACTCGAAGTCGGCGCCCTCGGTCGTCTTCAGCAGGCCGTCCTCGAGCGCGATCGAATCCGCCAGCACCAGGTCGACGCGCCCGGCGATCAGGTCGAGGTTGGCGTTCTCCTGGGTGTCGTAGGTCTTGATCGTCACCGTGTCCTTGAACTTCGCCTCAAGATAGTTGGCGTGCACCGTGGAGACCTGCACGGCGACGGTCTTGCCCTTCAGGCTCTCCGGCGTGATGGCGATCTCCTGGTCCTTGCGGCCGACGAACATCGCCGGTGAATCGTAGTACTTGCCGGAGAAGTCGACGACCTGCTTGCGCTCCTCGGTGATCGACATCGAGGCGACGATGGCGTCGAACTTCTTCTCGAGCAGCGCCGGGATGATGCCCTCCCATGACTGCAGCACCCACTCGCACTTCACCTTCGCCTCGGCGCAGACCGCCTCGGCGATCTCGATCTCGAAGCCGGAGAGCTTGCCGTTGGCGTCGATGTTGATGAACGGCGGGTAAGGCTCCGGCGTGGTGCCGAGGCGGACGACCTCCTGGGCGGCGGCCGGCTGCAGCAGGGTGGGCTGCAGAAGGGCGCCGGCGGCGATCAACGCCGTGGTGGCGAGGGTGGCGAACAGCTTCATGGCGGGATGCTCCTCTGGAGATTTTCTGCGACGGCCGACCCCCTTGGCCGCGATGCAGGAATTGTTCGCCGGTCTTTCGACACTTGTCGAGCCCGCGGCGGCCGGATTCGTCGCGCCGGAGGCCTCAGCTCTCGAGCGGCCCCGGCTTCGCCGTGGCGCTCGGGCCGCTCGCGACGATCTTCATGACGTCCTCGCCGGGACGCAGGATGCGCTGGTCGCGGCGCGACAGCACCAGCCCGGCCTGCGGTGCTTGGATGTCGACCGCGCCGTCTTCCTCCGCCGGATCGAACAGGATGGTGGCCACTCGGTCGCCGCTCGCGACGTGCTCGCCGATGTCGCAGTGGTAGAGCACGATGCCGCCGCGCGGCGCGCGGATCATCTCGACGTTGTCGAGCGGGGCGACCGGCCCGTCCCAGGCGCCCGCCCCGTCACCGGCGACGACGCCGCGACCAGCGAGGAAGCGCAGCAGCCCGGCAGCGTCGGCCTCGGCATAGGCCGGCGAGACGTCGCCCCGGCCGCGCAGTTCGACGGTGGAGACGGCGCGGCCAGCGAGATCGGCGCCAGAGCCGAGCCAGGGGGCGATGGCGGCCTCCTCGAAGGCGGCGCCGCCGTCGGTGTCCCAGAGCAGCACGGCGTCGGACGCCATCGCCGCGGCGAGGTCGCGGCTCGCCGGCCAGAGGGCGGAGTGGATGTAGACATAGGGCAGCGATTCCTCGTCGCAGTGCAGGTCGAGCACGATCTCGGCCGGCAGCATCAGTCGCACCAGCCGCGCCTTCAGGCGCATCGACGCGGTGGCAGGCGCCTCATCGGGCAGCAGCGTCGAGGGATCAGGTCCCGCGAGGAGCGGGAAGTCGCGGTTGAAGTTCATCCGGTTCGACAGGTCGTAGCGGCCGAACGGCTCGCCCGCGAGGCTCTGGGAAAGGCCGATCGGGTTCGCCACCGGCACGATGACGATGTCGCCGAAGACGTCGCCACGCGCCGCCAGCGCCCGCAGCTTCGCTGCGAGCACGTGCAGCGTCGCCACGCCCGGCACCTCGTCGCCGTGCAGCGCCGCCTGGAGGTAGGCGGTCGGCGCCCCGTCGGCGCGCGTGCCACGGAAGCGCAGCACCTTGATGCGCCAGTCTGAGCCGGGCAGGTCGCCGCGGATCGTCTCGAAATGCTGGTCCATGTCTCACGTGCAGTTGTGGAGGTTGCAGTGCGCACTGCTACCAGGGCGCACGGCCGGCGCAAGCGACCGGAGGGACGAGCATGACAGCCGCCCGCCCGCCCCGTACAGTCCGCTCCGTTCGGGGCACGTCCCGCGGAGGGGTTTCATGGAGACGCTGATCGTCGTCGCCGTCGTCGTGCTGGTCGGCCTCTACGGGGTGAAGATCTACAACGGCCTGGTGTCGCTCAGGACGCGCGTCGAGGAGGCGTGGTCGGACATCCAGGTGCAGATGAAGCGCCGCTACGACCTCATCCCCAACCTCGTCGAGACGGTGAAGGGCTACGCCTCGCACGAGCGCGAGACGCTGGAGGCGGTGGTGAAAGCACGCAACGCCGCCGTGGCGCAGACGGGCACGCCGGAGCAGCAGGCCGCCGCCGAACGGGCGGTGACGGGCGCGCTCGGCAAACTGTTTGCGCTCGCCGAGGCCTATCCGGAGCTGAAGGCCGACCAGAACTTCCGCGCTTTGCAGGACGAACTCGTCGCGACGGAGGAGAAGCTCGGCGCGTCGCGGCGCTTCTACAACGGCTCGGTGCGCGACCTCAATGTCACCGTGGAGCAGTTTCCCTCCAACCTGATCGCCGGTGTCTTCAAGTTCGGCAAGGCGCAGTTCTTCGAGCTGGATGAGGACGAACGCGCCGCCGCCTCGAAGCCGGTGAAGGTGTCGTTCAACTGATCGGCGGTAGTGAGGCGACGATGGGCGGGATCACGGCCGGCTGGCGACGGATCGCTCTCGCGCTGGCGGGCGTCGCGCTGCTCGTGCTCGCCGCCGCGCCGCCAGCCGCGGCGATCGACGATCCGGGCGGACCGGAACGCATTCTCGACTACGACGCGAAGATCACCGTGCAGTCGGATGGCAGCGCCGACGTCGTCGAGACGATCACCGTGGTGGCGCGCGGCGAGCAGATTCGCCGCGGCATCTTCCGGGACATCATCGCCGCCGTCGACAGCGGCTTCGGCCGCACGACCGCGAGCCTCGACGTCGAAGGTGTGACGCGCGACGGGGAGGACGAGCCGTACTCGGTCGAATGGGACGGCGAGACCCGTCGCATCCGCATTGGCAGCGGCGACGTGTTCCTCGACGAGGGCGTGCACGTCTACGAGATCCGGTACCGCTTTTCCGACGCCGTCGACTTCCGCTCCGACTACGACGAGCTCTACTGGAACGTTACCGGTCCGAACTGGGCCTTCCCGATCGAGCGCGTGCGGGCCGAGGTGCGGCTGCCGCCGGGCGCCACCGTCCTCCAGAGCCGCGCCTACACCGGCAGCTTCGGCTCCGGCGCCGAGGCGGCGACGACGACCCGCCCCTCCCCCGGCACGATCGCCTTCGAGACGACGGAGCCGCTCCCCGCCTATGAGGGCCTGACGGTCGGCGTCGGCTGGCCGAAGGGCTTTGTCCGCGAGCCGACCGCGACTGAGAAGTTCCTCGCCCAGGCCTGGCCGGCCTTCGTCGCCGGGGGCGGGCTGTTCCTTGTGCTCGGCTACTTCCTGTGGGCGTGGCTGCGTGTCGGCATCGACCCGCCGGCCGGGACGATCATCCCGGTCTACACCCCGAGCCTGCCGCCGGCGGCAATGCGCTTCCTGGAGAAGCGGCGCGCCGACGGCACCGGCCTCGCCGCCGCCCTGCTCGATCTCGCCGTGAAGGGCCACCTGACGATCGCCGAGGCCGAGGGCGGCGGCCTCGTCCTGACGCGGCGCACCGACGGCGCCCGCACGGAGCCGGCGGCGAGCGAGGCGGCGGTGCTGACGGCGCTGTTTCCGGGGGGCGGCGGAACGATCACGCTCGGCGGCAGCGGCGAGAACAAGCGGCTCGCCCAGACGGAGGGGGCGCTCGGCAAGTTCCTGAACCGCAAGCTGCTCGGCGAGCACATGAAAGGCAACTTCGGCTGGTACGTGGTGGGCGCGGCTCTGACGATCGCGACCTGGATCGCCACCGTCGCCGTCGCTCCGGCGAGCGAGGAGTTGATCGGCTTCGGTTTCGCCGGCATCGTCACGACCGGAATCGCGGCGGCGTTGGTGCCGAGGGTGCTGGAGAAGTGGCGGGACGTGCGCGAAGGGCGCTGGCTGTCGGTGTTCCCGGCCGTGTTCGCGTCGTTGTTCCTGGTGCCGCTCGCCGCTGGATTCCTGATTTCGCTGGTCGGCCTCATCGCGGCCGTCGGGCTCGCGGCGGCGGTGCTGCTCGTCGCGTCGGTGATCGTCAACGTGGTGTTCTACCGGCTGATGCCGGCGCCGACCGCGGTCGGGCGGGCGGCGCTCGACGAGATCGAGGGGACGCGGCTCTATCTGTCGGTGGCGGAGGCGGACCGGCTGAAGTTCCACAACCCGCCGGACCGCACGCTCGCCCACTTCGAGGCGATGCTGCCCTATGCCGTCGCCCTCGACCTCGCGACACCGTGGACGGAGCGCTTCAAGGACCTTCTGGCAGCCTCCGCTGCGACCGCGGCTGCGGCCGGCGCGGTCGGCAGCGGCGGCTGGCATCCCGGATGGTACGGCGGCAGTCGCGGCGGCGGCCTGCCGACGGACTTCGGCAGTTCGTTCGGCGACCGCATCCGCACGTCGAGCCAAGCGGGCGCCCGCGCCATCGCCGCGGCGGCGGCCCGCGCCTCCGGCAGCAGCGGCTCCTCCGGCGGCGGCTTCTCCGGCGGCGGGCGCGGCGGCGGCGGGGGCGGCGGCTGGTAGGGCGTCAGTGCGGCTCGTTCGGCGCCACCTTGCGGTGGCGGACGCGCGCCGAATACTCGATCGCGGCCACAGTCAGTTTCTCGAGCTCGAGGTGGTCGCGTAGCAGCTGCAGGAAGCGCAGTTCCTCCTGCTCGACATGGACATCCGCCGCAGCGACCTCGACGGCGAGCGCATAGGCCGTGTCGTAGAGGCTCCTCGGCAGCGCGTCGCGGATGAGATCGAGCATCAGGTGCAAGCCCTCGTCGTCGGCGAGGATCTCGCTGCACGCCTGACCCGCCGAGACGAGCCGCTTCGGGTCGAAGTCGGTGAACATCGGCAGCGTCTTCACCACGTCGCCGATGCGCCACAGCTCCGCGTCGGTCATCGTCCGGTCGGCAGCCGACGTGGTCACCATCGCGTAGATCAGGGCGTCCTGGGGAGAGATCGCGGTCTGCATCGGGATTCCTGTCGGGCGAGAGCGCACCGCCTAGCTAGAGGGTTCGCGGCTCGCATTCAATTGCGGCCGCCGTTTCGCAACGCGGTCGACGAGATCGGATCGCGGCGGGCGTGCAGGAACACCCACGCCGGCGGGACCATGTCGGCGAGCCGTCGCGCCGCGTGCTCCGGCAGCCGCCAACGCGCGAGCGTGGTTGCGGCGCGCGACGAGAGTGGGGCAAACGTCGCGCCGGGCCGATCGACGAACGCCATCGGCACGAGGGCTGCGATGTCGCGCCAGCGCTCCCAGCGGTGCAGGCCGGCGAGGTTGTCGGCGCCCATCACGAAGACAAAGCGCACACCCGGCCGGCGCGCCTTCAGGAAGGCGACGGTGTCGGCGGTGAAGGTGAAGCAGCGGGCCGCCTCGAGCGCGGTGACGACGATGCGCGGATCGTCGGCGAGCGCCTGAGCCGCGGCGACGCGCGCAGCGAGCGGCGCCAGCCCGTCGTGCGCCTTCAGCGGGTTGCCGGGCGTCACCATCCACCAGACGCGATCGACGCCGAGCCGCGCGAGCGCCAGCCGTGCGACGGCGAGGTGGGCGCGGTGCGGCGGGTTGAACGAGCCGCCGTAGAGCGCGATGCGCATGCCGGGTGCCGAGGGCGGCACCCGCAGCCAGTCGGCGCCGGGCGACGGCGACCGCCCCTCCCCCGCCGCGTGCGTCACGGACGCGTCTGACCGTACCCGCGCACGCGGTACTTGAAGCTCGTCAGCTGCTCGACGCCGACCGGTCCGCGCGCGTGCATGCGGCCGGTCGCGATGCCGATCTCCGCCCCCATGCCGAACTCGCCGCCGTCGGCGAACTGCGTCGAGGCGTTGTGCAGCACGATGGCGGAATCGACCTCCGCCAGGAAGCGCTCGGCGGCGCCCAAGTCGTCGGTGAGGATCGCGTCGGTGTGGTGCGAGCCGTGCGTCTCGATGTGGTCGATGGCGGCGTCGAGCCCGTCGACGACGGCGACTGAGATGATCGCGTCGAGATATTCGGTGGTCCAGTCGGCGGCGCTCGCCGGCTTCGCGGCCGTATAGAGCGCCCGCACGGCGGCATCGCCGCGGATCTCGCAGCCGGCTTCGGCGAGCGCGCCGAGCACTGGTACGACATGCGTACCAGCGAGCGCCCGGTCGAACAGCAGCGTCTCGGCGGCGCCGCAGACGCCGGTGCGGCGCATCTTCGCGTTGACGGCGATGCGCTTCACCATCTCGAGGTCCGCCGGCGCATGCACGTAGACGTGCACGAGGCCTTCGAGGTGCGCGAACACCGGCACGCGCGCCTCCGCCTGCACGCGCGCGACGAGGCTCTTGCCGCCGCGCGGCACGATCACGTCGAGGTTGCCGGATAGGCCGGCGAGCATCTCGCCGACGGCGGCGCGGTCGGGCGTCGGTACCAGCTGGATCGCGTCGCCCGGCAGGCCGGCGGCCTCGAGGCCGCGCGCCAGGCAGGCGTGGATGGCGAGCGAGGTGGCGAGTGCGTCGGAGCCGCCGCGCAACACGACGGCGTTGCCGGCTTTCAGGCAGAGCGCGCCGGCGTCGGCCGTGACGTTCGGCCGGCTCTCGTAGATGACGCCGACGACGCCGAGCGGCGTGCGCACCCGCTCAATGGTGAGACCATTGGGCCTTTCCCACGCCGCGATCACCGCGCCGACGGGATCGGGCAGGTCGGCGATCTCCTCCAGCGACCGGGCGATCGCCTCGACGCGGCCGTCGTCGAGCGTCGAGCGGTCGATGAACGAGCCGGCCTGGCCAGCCTCGCGCATCGCAGAGACGTCATGACGGTTCACCGCCATGATCGCTGGGCGGTCGGCGCGGACCGCGGCGGCCATGGCACGCAGGGCGGCGTTCTTGCGCTCCGCCGGCGCGAGCGCCAGCGCGCGGGCCGCGGCGCGAGCGCGACGGCCGATGTCGGCCATCAGCGCCGGAACGTCGTCGCCGGCGTCGAGCGGACGGAGCGGCTTCAGCATGTCTCGTCCTCCCGCCGCGCACGGGCACTCCCGTGCAGCGCCATGTCGTCCCGGTGGATCATCTCGCCGCGACCCGCGTAGCCGAGGATCGCCTCGATCTCCGCCGTCTTGCGGCGGACGATGCGCTCGGCCTCGGCGCGGTCGTAGGCGACGAGGCCGCGGCCGAGCTCGCGGCCGGCCTCGTCGAGGATACGCACGCAGTCGCCGCGCTCGAAGGCGCCGTCGACCGACGCGACGCCGGCCGGCAGCAGGCTGCGGCCGGCCTTCAGCGCCGTCACCGCGCCGGCATCGACGACAAGCGCTCCCCGCGGGTCGAGCGAGCCGGCGATCCAGGTCTTCCGTGCCGTCGCCGGCGAGCGGGCGGCGAGGAACCAGGTGCAGCGCGCGCCGTCGTCGACGGCGGCGAGCGGGTGCTGGCGCTTGCCGGAGGCGATCACCATCGCCGTGCCGGCGGCGACCGCGATCTTGGCGGCGTCCACTTTCGTCTTCATGCCGCCGCGCGACAGCTCCGAGCCGGCGGCACCCGCCATCGCCTCGATCGCCGGCGTGATCGCTTCCACCACCGGCAGATGCACGGCGTTCGGGTCGAGCGCCGGCGGGGCGGTGTAGAGGCCGTCGATGTCGGACAGGAGCACCAGCGTGTCGGCGCTCGCCATCGTGGCGACGCGGGCGGCAAGGCGGTCGTTGTCGCCGTAGCGGATCTCGGTGGTGGCGACGGTGTCGTTCTCGTTGATCACCGGCACGGCGCCGAGGCGGGCGAGCGTGGCGAACGTCGAGCGGGCGTTGAGGTAGCGACGCCGCTCCTCGGTGTCGCCGAGCGTCAGCAGCACCTGCGCCGCCGTGACGCCGTGGCGGCCGAACGCCTCCGACCAGGCCCGCGCCAGCGCGATCTGGCCGACGGAGGCCGCCGCCTGGCTCTCCTCGAGCTTCAACGCCCGGCGCGGCAGGCCGAGCACGCCGCGGCCGAGCGCGATCGCGCCGGAAGAAACGACGATCACCTCTGTGCCGCCAGCGCGCAACGCCACGAGATCGGCCACCAGGCTGTCAAGCCAGGCCGCCTTCAGCCGGCCGGTCGATCCCTCGACGAGCAGCGCCGAGCCGACCTTGACGACGAGACGGCGGGCGGACGCGACACGCAGTTCGGGCATGACGACGGCGACGGCGGGGGCGCTCACGGCCGCCACCGCTCGGCGGGCTCCATCGGCAGGGCGCTCGGATCGGGCTCGGCGGCGCCGTCGATGGTGCGCAGGAGTGCCCGCAGCGCCCGCTCGACCCCCTCGCCGCTCGCCGCCGAGAGCTCGAGCGGCGTCGTGCCGGACGCCTTGGCAAGCGCCTTCAGGCGCTTCTTGCGCGTCGCCGGGTCGAGCGCGTCGACCTTCGACAACGCCACCACCTCCGGCTTCTCGTCCAGCCCCTCGCCATAGGCGGAGAGCTCGTTGCGGACGACGGCGTAGGCCTCCGCCACATCCTCCTGGGTGCCGTCGACCAGATGCAGCAGCACCCGGCAGCGCTCGACGTGGCCGAGGAAGCGGTCGCCGAGGCCGATGCCCTCGTGGGCGCCCTCGATCAGGCCGGGGATGTCGGCGAGCACGAACTCGCGCGTGTCGACGCGCACCACGCCGAGGCCGGGGTGCAGCGTGGTGAACGGGTAATCGGCGATCTTCGGTTTCGCCGCCGTGACGGTGGCGAGGAAGGTCGACTTGCCGGCGTTCGGCAGCCCGACGAGGCCGGCGTCGGCGATCAGCTTGAGGCGGAGCCAGAGCCAGCGGTCGACCGCCTCCTGGCCGGGATTGGCCCGGCGCGGCGCCTGATTGGTGGAGGTCTTGAAGTGGGCGTTGCCGAAGCCGCCGTTGCCGCCCTTGATGAGGCGGAAGCGCTCGCCGACGCGCGTCATGTCGGCGATCAGCGTCTCGCCGTCCTCCTCCAGGATCTGCGTGCCGGCGGGGACCTTCAAGACGACGTCGGAGCCCTTGGCGCCGGAGCGGTTGCGGCCCATGCCGTGGCCGCCGGTGCCGGCCTTGAAGTGCTGCTGGTAGCGGTAGTCGATCAGCGTGTTGAGGCCGTCGACGCACTCGATCCAGACGTCGCCGCCGCGCCCGCCGTCGCCGCCGTCGGGGCCGCCGAACTCGACGAACTTCTCGCGGCGGAACGACACCGCGCCCGCACCGCCGGCGCCGGAGCGCACGTTCACCTTCGCCTGGTCGAGGAACTTCATGGCTCGATCGTCTCGCGTTGCGCCGTGTCCAGCGCCGAAAAGCGCTCGCGCGTCAACACGGTGTCGATATGAGCGAGGTCGGCGCCCCGCGCAAGGCAGAACACGCGGCTCTCGCCGACCGTCTCGAAGCCGAGCCGCCGCTGCACCGCCATCGAGGCGCGATTGCCGTCGAAGATGCCGGAGCGAACGCGCCTCGCCGCGAACTGCCGGAAGGCGAACGCGAGCGCCGCCCGGCCCGCCTCGGTGGCGTAGCCGAGGCCCCAGCGCGACGGCGTCAGCCAGTAGCCGAGTTCCGGCTCCGTCTCGAGGTCGTCGAGGCCGACGCAGCCGGCGAGACCGGCCCCGTCGAAGATCAGCAGCGGCAGCGCGCGGCCCGCCACGAGGTTGCCACCGGTGTCGGCGATGAACCGCTCCGCGTCGGCCGCACCGTATGGAAACGGCACGCGCGACAGCCATCGTGCGACCGGCCAGTGACCGATTGCGGCGACGAGCTCGTCGCGGTCGCCAGCGCGCGGCGGCCGCAGCACCAGCCGGGTCGTGGCGATGCGCACCGCCACGAGGTCGAGGCCGCCGGCGCTCATCGCCACACGCCGTCGTCGCGCACCGGGCGTGCGGCCGGGGCCGCCGGTCCAGGCGCCTGCCCGGTGGGGCGGCTGCCCCAGGCGCGCAGGGCCTGCCAGCACTTGCGGTCGAGGCGGTAGCGCTCGACCGACATCATGCCGCGCAGCGCCAGCGACTTGCGCATGCCGGTGCCGACCCACTGGAAGCCGCACTTGACGATGACCCGCCGCGACGCCTCGTTGGTCATCCGGCAGGAGGCCCAGACCTCCTCGAGTTTGCTCGAGCGGAAGGCGTGGTCGATCACCGCCTGTGCCGCCTCGGTGGCGAAGCCCTGGTTCCAGAACGGCTCGCCGATCCAGTAGCCGATCTCGGTGTCGCCGCTGCCGGGCTGCGGCCCGAAGCCGACGGCGCCGATCACCGGCATGCCGGGGCGGCGCAGTCGCACGAGCAGCCCGCGGCCCGGCGACGGCGTCGTCACGCGGGCGATCCATGCCTCCGCGTCGGCGCGCTCGTAGGGATGCGGCATCGTCGCGAGATTGGTCGCGATCTTCGGATTGTCGGCGAGCGCTGCGAGCGCGGCCGCATCCTCCCGGCGGGGCGCGACCAGCACCAGGCGCCGGGTGGTCAGACAGTCGTCGTCTTCTTCGAGACTCTCGTCTTCGGCGAACATGGGGAAACCCTCCGGTCCGAAACGCACGAGGGGAGGCGTTCGACCGCCTCCCCTCCGCGCTCACCGGAGGGTGACGGTCGCCCCGTCACACCCCGCGGTCCAGGACCGTCCTCGCGCCGGGGTCTGACGAGACACCGGCGCGGGATTTCCCATGCCGGCTTCTATTCGGCGGCTTCCGTCGTCGGAAGCACCGAAATGTAATTGCGGCCGTTGGCTTTGGCCTGGAACTTCACCTTGCCTTCGACAACGGCGAAAATGGTGTGGTCCGTGCCCATGCCGACGCCCGTGCCCGGATGCCAGGTGGTGCCACGCTGACGTACGATGATGTTGCCGGCGATCACCGCCTCACCACCGAACTTCTTCACGCCGAGACGTCGGCCGGCCGAATCGCGGCCGTTGCGCGACGAGCCGCCTGCTTTCTTGTGAGCCATGGAGCTGTCCTCTTCCTACCCGTTTCCCGACATCAGCCGTTCGCCGCGGCGCCGCCCGGCACGATGCCGGTGATGCGCACGACGGTGAGCCGCTGGCGATGACCGTTGCGGCGGCGCGAATTCTTGCGGCGCCGCTTCTTGAAGACGATCACCTTGTCGCCGCGGGTCTGCTCCACCACTTCGCCGGCGACGGAGGCACCCGCGACGGTCGGCGCGCCGACCACGGTGCCGGCCTCGCCGCCGACCATCAGAACCTCGCCGAAGGAAACGATCTCGCCCGCCTCGGCGGCGAGCTTCTCGATCGTCACCTCGTCACCGGCGGCGACGCGGTATTGCTTGCCGCCGGTCTTGATCACTGCAAACATCGTCCGTCACGTCCTGCGTTCTCGGCCGATCGGCCGGCCGGAGCCGGTTTCGCTCGACACACCTTGCGCGCCCTTCGGTGCCGCGGCGTCGCGCCTGGCTGATCGGCGCAGGCCGATCGAGCGTGGGCGCTCTCCGCGGGCTTTCGGGGACGAACCGGCCCGCCCGTGGGAAGGGCAGCGGGACGTCGGAACCTCGGGCAGCGCGTTTGGCGGGATTCCCCCGCCTTTTCGCTCGGGCGGTCTATACGCTCGCACCGCGCGCGTCAACGCCGTGGCGCCGCCCTGAGGCGTCCGGGCAGCGGCGGCGCGGCGGCGTTGCAAAGCCGCATCACCGGCCTCGGCGGCCGGCACGGGGCGGGAAGACGTGGCACCGAAGCGATGCCGCGGTCACGCGGATTTGCGTGCGCTCTGCTGCGCGGATCCGACGGTGCCGCCGACGCTCCTCGTCATTTTCACGATTGCGGGCCGACGCCCCGGCTCGCGAGCCGGGCCGCGCCGCGAAGACGCGCCGCCGTCGCCCGTTCGATCTCCGGCCAGAGCGCGTCGAAGCCGGCCGCATCGACACGGCCGTAGTGATCGAGCACCAACTCGGCCGCCGTGACGACGCGCAGCCGGTGGCGGCGCTGCCAGGTGGCGAGCCGCCAGCGCTCGCCGGAGGCCGGCAGCCGGCCGGTCGGCAGGAACGCCCGCGCCAAGGCCAGCACCCCGTCGACACGGGGCCGGACGACTGCAAGCCGGTAGCCGGAGGATTCGTAGAACACCGCCCTGGCGATCTCCGCCGGCGTCAGCCCGTCGACGAGCAGCCCCGGCTGGCGCCGCCCGGGCGCGGCGACGAGCACGGGGAAGTCGGCGCCGTCCACCCGCATCGCCGCGTGCTCCGGCAGGTGGGCGGCCCGGCACACCAGCGCCGCCTGCGGGCGCCCGAACACCACCGAAAACAGCGCCGGATCACGCAGCGTGCCGAACAGGAACAGCGGCAACTGATGCTCGCCGGCGGCGTCCCGACGCGAGCCCACGTCGCGGGGCATGGCGGGACCCGCCCCGCTGTCCGGGCGGACCGCGACGGCGGGCGCATCGGGTGACCCGGTCGCCGGCGGCCCGGCATTCCCAGCGACAGCCATCGAAACGGGCATCGGGTCTGACGTCGACTTGCTCATCGGCACGGCATCGCGTTCGGTCCGGATGCGGGCCCGCATGCTACGGCGACCGCTGCCTTCCGTCGCGCGCGTTCTCGCAGGGCGGGCCCACCCTCGCAGGGCGGGACCAACGCGGCGGCCGCATCGCACACGGCGCGACGACCGCGCCACGTCGAGCCGCTGCACCGACCGCGCTGCATCAAGTCCGCGCGGTGCCCGAACTGCCCCGGGACCTCGCAGCGACAGCGCCGTGACGGGTCTCGGCGCCAATCGCCGAGGGCGGACGGCGTGTTCGCCGGCTCGCGCTCGGAGGGCGCACGGCGTTTTCGCCAGCCCGCGCTCGGCGGTTTTCGCATTCGAGCGGCGGCTGCCGGGCGGCTCGCCACGCTCCACCGGAACGTTCCGGTGATCAGCCCGGGCGCTGACATGCGAACTGCCGCCGGTCGCGATACGGCGCCCGCACGGACCGCTTGTCGGCCCCGGCCGGCGTGTGTATGGTCCGCGCCGCTCGTCGACCGGCGGCCCGCAGACGATTTTGGCGGGCCGTGGACACGTTCTCGGAGAGGTGCCGGAGCGGTCGAACGGGGCGGTCTCGAAAACCGTTGGGCGCGCAAGCGTCCCCAGGGTTCGAATCCCTGCCTCTCCGCCATATAATCCATTTAAGTCATTGATTCTGGTGTGTCTCAGCCGCTCAGGACCGGACCTACCTACACAAAAACCTACACATTGCTGGTGGACGGTGTTGAGCGTGCATGGTCGCCGTGGGACGGCAGGCGCATTTGAGTCGCACCACACGCGAGGCGAGCCCTGGACTATCTTTTTCCCTAGCCGAAGCTCCGCGGACTTTGGATGCCCTCTTGAACGTGGTCGCTGTTTGGCGGCCAACGACCTTGGCGCCGCGCGCCGACGACCCCGAGCCAGTCTCGCGGCGGACTGGCGCCTGTAGCTACTGTTCAGTCGGCGAGCTCACCCTCTTGGAAGGCGCTGTCGGTGATGCGCTTAGGTGTTCTGGATAGTCTCCGAGGGTCACGATATCTCCCAATTGACCTTGTCAGAATAATAGTGAAGTGCTCGTCCTGCCGGACTGCTTGCGGCTCCAGCGTTCGCCAGGCCGCCGGACCGGCGAAGCTGTGCTCCTCGTTGGAGCCAAGCGCGATCGGCGCCAACTTGCTCACCACTTCCCTCGATCACCATCGACTCAGTCGGTGACGAGACTGGGCCGCCAACGAGTTTTTCCTCACTAGCCTGCTCGGAAGTCGTCTGGGCTACCACCTCCGCCCTACCGCGCGTGACGGCGAGCACCTCGTCGGCATGAGGCGCAATACTCCGTCCTCATGCCTTCGAGGAAAGCATGTCCTGAATTTTGGCGGCGAGGTTGTCCATCTCGAACGGCTTGGTGATGAACTCCATCCCGGGTGCCAGGAAGTCGGCGCGCGAGGCGGCCATTGCCGCATAGCCGGTGATGAAAAGGACACGCAGCTTTGGCCGGGTCTGCCGGGCGATTTCGGCGATCTGGCGGCCGTTGATGCCCGGTAGGCCGACATCCGAGATCAGTAGATCGACACGCGCACCCGACTGCAGGATCGGTAGCGCCTGTTCGCCGTCCGCCGCTTCGAGTGCGACGTAGCCGAGCTCTTCCAGCACTTCGACGACCAACTGACGCACCGAACCGTCATCCTCGATGATGAGGACGGTTTCGCCACGACCGAGCGGCGTCGCCACGGAGACCATCGACACGGCAGCCGGCGACGCGTCCGTGCCGCGGGGGAGATAAAGCGCGACTGTCGTACCGTCGCCGGGCGCGCTGGCGAGCTTTACGTGACCGCCGGATTGGCGAACGAAGCCGTAGATCATCGACAGGCCAAGCCCAGTTCCCTGTCCGATCGGCTTGGTCGTGAAGAACGGGTCGAACGCCTTCTCAAGGACCTCGGGCGCCATGCCTTCGCCAGTGTCGGTCACAGAGACCACGACATAGTCACCGGCAGTGGCGCCATCCGTGCTGCGTGCCTCCGCCGCGCTGAGCGAGACGTTCGCCACCTCGATCGTCAGCCGGCCGCCCCGGGGCATTGCGTCGCGGGAGTTGATGGCGAGGTTGAGAACGGCGCTCTCGAGCTGATTGGCGTCGGTGACGGCCAGCCACCCACCGGCGAGTAGGGCGGTCTCAAGCGTGATTGACTCGCCGAGGGTGCGGGTCAGCAGGTCCCGCATCGACTCGACTAGCGGCACGACATCGATCGGCTTGGGGTCGAGGGACTGCCGCCGGGAGAAGGCCAACAGTCGGTGGATCAACGACGCGGCGCGCTGCGACGAGGTGATCGCCGCATCCATAAATCGGTCGAGGTCATCGTACCGCTGAGTTGCGATCCGACGCCGCATTACCTCGAGAGAGCCGATGACCCCGGTGAGCATGTTGTTGAAGTCATGCGCGATACCGCCTGTCAGCTGGCCGACCGCCTCCATCTTCTGGGACTGCCGAAGCAGCGCCTCGGTCTCCCGCAGCACCGCCGCCTGCCGCCGCTCCGCGGTGATGTGGCGCCCGTAGACGTAGACCCGGTCGTTCTCCGCGGCAGCGTCCCAGGAGAACCAGCGCAAAGAGCCGTCCGACGCGGAGAGGCAGAACTCGGTCGATGCGCGCACCCCGCCCCGTTCGAAGCGGGTCAAATGGTCCACGTGCTGAAGATCCGCCTCGGCCACCAGTACAGACAAGGGTCGATTGACCAGGCTCGCGGGGTCCAGGCCGAGAATGCTCTCCCACGCCGGGTTGACGTCGCGGATGACGCCGTCCCGGCCGACGATCGCGAGCAGGTCACGCGAGTTCTGCCAGACCTGGTTACGTTCGCGCGTGCGCTCCCGCACGCTCTCGGAAAGTGCCTCGTTGGCGCGCAGCAGCCGCTCCTCGACGCGCTTGGCCTCGGTGATGTCGTAGACGACGCCGATGTAGCGAAATCCGCTCGTCTCGATGTTCTGGAGGTATTCGCCGCGCCGCGCCAGCCAGCGCGTCTCGCCGGTATCGGCACGGGTGATGCGGAACTCGATGTTGCGCTCCGACTGAGGCTCTTTCGGCAGTTTCAGGTCGATGATTGGCCGGTCCTGCGGATGCACCAGCAGATTGATCGTGCGAACCGGCAGTACGGTGGTCGGGTGGAGGCCGAGCAGGCGGCAGAACTGCTCCGACACCGACACCGTGCCGAACCCCTCGACGTGCTCGAACGCCCCGACATCCCCGGCCGTCTGCGCGACGCGCAACTGGTCCTCGGTGCGCTTGCGATCGGTGATGTCGACCAGGGTTCCGAAGAACAGAACCGGCTGGTCCGCCTCGTCGAGGACCGTGCGACCGTCGGCATGCACCCAACGGACGCCGCCGTCCTCGCGGAGCAGCCGGTAGTCCTTGGAGAAAACCTCCGCGCCGGCGAGGATGCCCGCCACGGCGATGCGGATGCGACGGACGTCATCCGGGTGGACCCCCGTGAAGAACTGGCTCGTCGGCACGCCCTCGGCGAGCTCGAGCGGATCCTGCCCCGTCAGTGCGGCGAAGCGCGCGTCCGCCGTCAGGTGCTTGCCGCGAATGTCCCACTGCCAGCCACCCGCCGCCCCCGCGGCTTCGAGGGTCAGCTCCAGGCGCCGCCGCGCCGCCGCCACCTGGTGGGCGAGCTCTGCAAGATCGGAGTGGGCCCGGGCGATCGCGCCCTTGTCGATGTCGGTTGGCACAGCGAGGCACGGTCCTTGTCTATCGGACGAAGTTCACGCGCTGACGGTCCAATTACTATCGGCGGTGACTCGGGTGATGAATTCCCCGAGGAGTGTCTTGAGAACCGCCAGCGATGGCAGGTCCATGATCATCGCGATGTAGCCGCGAATGTTGCGATCGCGCACCGAGAAGTTGATGTAGAGAAACAGCACCAGCCCATCGGTGTCGGGGTCGGCCTCGGCGTCGACACTGAACAGCACCCGGCCGTCACCATAGAGCACTTTCGGCAGCGACATCTGCAGTGACTGGTTGAGCATATTGACGATGGTGCCGAGGCAGCCATTCAGGATGACGTTGCCGGTCTCGGCCAGCGCCTCGTCCTTGAGAGCCGCGACTTCCGCCGCTGCAACCTCGTCGCCGACGATGGCGCGCACCAGTTCGAGGCTGTTGTCCTCCGGGAAGATCAACAGCGCCTGGCCCGAAAACGCTCCGGCGAACTCCTGCCGGATGGCGACCAGGTCGTCGCTCTCACGCTGGCCGATCAGGGCGGCGGCGGCGGCGGGGCTCACGACCTCCACCGACGGCACCGACAGCAGCACCTGCTTGTCCACCATCTTACGCAGACTGGCTGCGGCGCGACTGACCCCGATGTTGACGAGTTCGGTCAGCGCATCGCGCTCGAGCTCATCCAGCGTGAGGCCCGCGACGGTCATGCGCTGGCCTGGCGCAGCCTGAGCGCGGCGCCGCTGAGGAAGCCGCGGATGGACTCCTCGGTGACGGGCTTGCCGACGAATGTCGCGTTCAGTTCACGGGCACGCGCGATAATCTCGTTCTGTACATTCGCGGTGATGATGGCGATCGGCATCTGCGGATGGCTCTGTCTCAGTTCAGCCGCGAGCTCGAGCCCGTCCTTGCCCGGCATGTTGAAGTCGAGAACGGCCACATCGATAGCATGCGCGTCGACGGCCTCGAGCGCTTCGTCGGCGTTGCTGGCCTCGATCCGCGTCCAGCCGGGCTGCAACGCAGCGATGGTCTTGCCCGCGACGATCCGTGCCAATTTGCTGTCGTCAACCAGCAGAACCGTTACCATCTTGAATTTCCTTTGTCTTTGCCGAAACCGAGACTTTGGATGAACCGATTATCTGTAATCGGATGCCAAGTCCGCGGCAAGCTGCGCCGCTGTCGCGCTTTAACTTCGAGTCAGCACACGCGGCATGATCCAATTGCGGATGAAGGGGTCGCGAGTCTCTCCTGACATCGGCGGCGCCAACGCCATCAGCACCTGCCAAAGCGCCGTGTGGACGACACCGGCCTCTGACACGTCGACCGCCGCGTGCGGGTTCTCCTGGATCAGTGCGACCAGCATCTCGGCCTCCTCGACGCCACACGCGCCAGCCAGCGCGATCTTGTCGTCCTTCAAGGCGACGCTCATGTGATCAGCCCTGCCGTGTCGAGCACCAGTAGCACCCGCCCGTCGCCAAGGACTGTCGTCCCGGAGATGCCGCGCACGCCGCTTAGAAGCCCCCCGAGCGGCCGTGTGATCGTCTCCACGCGTTCCGCGACAGCATCGATGGCGACGCCGACCTGCTGGTCCTCGAGGCCCAGCACCAGCACCGTAAGATCGTCCGCCTGCGCCGCATCGCCGGAGAGACCGAGTAGAGTCGATAGCGACAGCAACGGCACCGTACGATCCCGCAGCACGAAGGCACGGTTGCCGCGGATCGGCGTTATCTCACTGCGCCGCACACGCACCGTCTCGACCACCGACTGCATCGGCACGCCGTAGCGCTCGCCCGCGACGGTGACGACCAGCAGCTGCGTCCGCGCAAAGCTGACCGGCAGGTGGAGCGTCGTCGTGGTGCCGGCGCCGACGCGGCTCGCGATCTCCACCGTGCCCCCGAGCCTGGCGATCACCGACCGCACGGCGTCGAGCCCGACGCCGCGCCCGGACAGATCGCTGACGGCGGCAGAGGTCGAGAAGCCGGCGGCAAACAGCAGATCGAGGGCTTCCGCATCATCGAGGCCGGCGGCCTCATCCGCGGTCTTCAGCCCCTTGCGGACGGCGGCGGCCCGGATCGCTTGCGGATCAATGCCACGGCCGTCGTCGGTCAGGCCGATGACCGCCCGATCGCCTTCCCTCGCCACCCACAGCCGCAGCGTCGCCTTGACGGGCTTTCCCGCCGCGAAGCGGCCTGCGGCGTCTTCGATCCCGTGGTCCATCGCGTTGCGCACCAGATGCAGCAACGGTTCGAACAACTCGTCGACGATCGTCTTGTCCGCCTCGATCGCGTCCCCTTCGAGCACCAGCTCCGTGGGCTTGCCGAGGCGGCGCGACAGGTCGTGCACCATGCGCGGCAAGCGCCGGAAGGCCTGGGCGAACGGAACCATGCGCGTCTGCAGAACCGCGCCGTGCAGCGAGCCGACGAGGCGGTCGAGGTCCTTCTGGGTCGCCGCGATCGTCCGGGCAAGGTCGGCGCCGCCCTCCAGCGCGGCGGCGGTGGCGGCCAGGGCGGCGAGGCCGTTCTTGGTGGTCATCAGCTCGCCGACCGTATCGAGCAGCGCGTCGATGCGCGCTGGGTCGACCCGCAGGCTCCGCACCGTCGCCGCAGGCCCCAATTCCGTCGCGGCGTCGGGCACCGCATCGTTCGCTGATGGATCAGGCGAAGCCGACAGTGACACGATCTCGACCTGGTCGGGGACGAGGCGGAAGACCGCCTCGACCTCTGAGAGCGGCCCGCCGCTGAGGGCCTCGAACCACAGGTTGCTGCGGTAGGGATCGAAGCGCTCGGGCGCCGGCCACGCCTCCCGCGGGGCGACGGCAAGGTGCAGCAGCGCCGGAATGCGGGAGACGAGGGCGATCGGGTCATCGCCATTGAAGAAGCACTCCGCGTGGGGGCGATAGCGCACCGCGACCGCCGGCTGCCCCCCGACGGTCTCCGCGAGTGCCAGCGCCCAGGCGATGGAGGCCGAGGTGGCCGTCTCCACGGGCACCTGCCGGGCCTCTGGCTCCGCGTCCAGCGCCGCCAGCAGCGGCTCTGCCCGCGCCAGCAGGTGTGCGCCGACGACCCCGTCACGCTCGATGTCGTCGACGCACTTGTCGACCCACTCGAGGATGGCGACTAGGGCATCGACCTGCCCCGCGTCCAGCCTTGCGCCGCTGGAGCGCACCCGGCCGAGGTCGTCCTCCGCCCGGTGCAGGACGGATTGAAGTACGGCAAGATCGAACAGGCCGGCGGACCCCTTGAGGGTGTGGACCGCACGGAAGAGGCTATCCAGTCTCCCGGCCTCGTCGGGATCGCTGTCGAGGGCCAGCAGATCGTCGACGGCGGTCTGGACGAGCTCCCGCGCCTCGACGATGAACTGAGCCATCAGTTCGTCCATCAGGGCCGCTCCGGCCGCTGATAGACGACGCCGTCCGGAAGTCGCCGGGTGATGAAGCGCTCGGAGATCCGCGACATCGATTCGGAGTGGCCGAGGCAGATGTAGCCGCCGGGCGCGAGACTGTTGAACAGGCTCTGCATGCAGCGGATGCGGGCGGCCTCGTCGAAGTAGATCAGCAGGTTGCGGCAGAACACGACATCGAACGCGCCGTGCCGGGCGACCGACGCCGGGTCCATGATGTTCACCGCCGTGAAGATCACCGACTCGCGCAGGTCCTCGATCAGCCGGACCTGGCCGTTCTCGGCCGGGGCGAAGTAACGCTCGACCAGTTCGGGCGGCAGTCGCGCCAGGGCGCGGCGGCCGTAGCGGGCATCGAGTGCCCGGGCGACGATGTCCGTGTCGATGTCGGAGCCGACGATCTCGACATGGTAGGCGTCGACGAGCGACCAGTTCTCGAGCAGCCAGATGGCAATCGAATAGGGTTCTTCGCCGCTTGAGCAGGGCACAGACCAGATCCGGATCTTGTCGCCCGGCTTCTTGGATTTGATGATCTCCGGCAGGATCGAACCGCTCAGGGACGCGAGCTGGTGCTGTTCCCGATAGAAATAGGTCTCGTTGACGGTGAAGCTGTTGACGAGTTTCTTAGCTTCGTCGCCGTCGGTGCGCAACAGCGCGAAGTAGTCCGCGAACGAGCTCGTCTGTCGCTCCGCCATGCGATCGGCAACGCGCCGATCGATGTAGTAGCGCTTCGATTCGCCGAACTGCATGCCGGTGCGGGCATAGAGAAACTCGCAGAGCTTCGCGAGGTCGCCGGCCCGCAACGGCTCGAGGGCGTTCGCCCGATCCAGAACCTCGGTCCGCCGGCGGCTCATGCCAGAAGCTCGACGAGACGGTGGGGGATGTCATCGACGGGCAGCGTCTGCGAGGCGCCCGCGCGGCCGACGAGCTCGCCCGGCATGCCCCAGACCACCGCGGTGTCCTTGGCTTCAGCGATGGTATAGCCGCCGGCCGCGTGCAGGTCGGCCATCGCTGCTGCCCCATCCGACCCCATCCCCGTCAGCAGAACGCCGAGCAGCCTCGCCGGTTGCACGTGCAGGAGCGCGCTGCGGACCAGGCGATCGACGCTCGGGTGCCAGGGATAGTCGGCCTGCATCGGCGCCGCGTTGGCAATCAGCGCGCCGGCCCGCACGCCGATGACGATGTCGGTGCCGCCGCGGGCGATGTAGACGCCGCCCGGCAGCAGCGGGGTCGGCCCCGTCACCTCGCGCACGGTCAGCGCCGAAAGCTTGTCGAGCCGGCGCGCCAGCGGTCCGGTGAAGGTCGCCGGCATGTGCTGGGCGATCACCACGGGCCAGGGAAAATTCGCCGGAAGCGGCGACAGGAGAATGTCGAGGGCTGGCGGCCCTCCGGTCGAGGTTCCGACCAGCACGAGGCCGGGACCCGTCTCCTTCGCTGGCCTGCGTCGGGCGGGCGGCGCCGGCTCGGCGGGCGCGCCCCGCCGCAGCCGCATCCGTTCGGCCAGCCGGCGCGAACGCGGCAATTGCACCGCCGCCGCCGCCCTCACCTTCGCCACCAGCTCTTCAGCAAGCGCATGCATGTGCAGTGACACCGCGCCTTCCGGCTTGGCTATGAAGTCGACGGCGCCCATCGCGAGCGCCGTCAGCGTCTCGTCGGCCCCGTCCTCGGTGAGCGCCGACACCATCACGACCGGAACCGGGTGTTCCAGCATGATGCGGTCGAGACAGGCGAGGCCGTCGAGCCTCGGCATGTTGATGTCGAGCGTCATCACGTCGGGGCGAAAGCGCGCCACCTGCGCCAGCGCCTCCACCCCGTCCCGGGCGACGGCGATCTCGAAGTCTCCCGCCGCCGCGAAAATGGCGGACAGCAGTTTCCGCATCAGGGCGGAATCGTCGGCAATCAGGACGCGGATCACGTCGACGCTGCGAGCGTCTGCCGGGCGGCGATGTCGGCGACGACGTCCTGTTCCGCCCGCGTCAGCAGTTCCCGCGGATCGATGAGGAGGATCAGGCTGCCGTCCCAGCCGGTCCGCGCGACGCGATCGAACACCGCCGCCCGGTCAGAGGAGAACGAAGGCGTCGCCGCAAGCTCGGCACTGGCGATCGACAGGATCTCCAAAACCGCGTCGACGACGAAGCCCGCCTGCAAGCCGCCGAAGCTGACGATGACGACCCGCGGCCGTGCCCCCGTGCCGGCGGCCGGGGCGCCGAATCGCTCGCGCTGGTCGATGATCGGCACCGGCCGGCCGCGAAGGTTAATGATGCCGCTGACGAAGCGCGGACCGTTCGGCACGCGTGTCACCTGCTCGGGCAGGCGAAGCACCTCGTCGACCGCCGCGATCGGCAGGCCGTAGCGCTCGCCGCCGAGATCGAAGACGACGAACTGCTCCCGCCGGCCCGCCGTCACCTCGTCGACCATCGCCGTCCGCTCCTCTCTCGCAGCCGCCGCCGTCGCCGCGACCGACGCATCGGCGAAAAGCCTCGGCACCGAGAGGATCGACACCAGGGCTCGCCCGCCACCCGGCCGGCCGATGCCGTCGAGCTTCGCCTCGCCACCACCACGCTGCAGGATCGGCGGCACCGTGTCGATCGCCGCCTCGGGGAGACGCAGGACAGTATCGATCGCGTCGACGACCAGCCCGATGCGTGCGCCGTCCTTGTCGACGACGAGGATGCGTCCCGCCGACCGATCCATGCTGCCCTCGGCAAAACCGAGCAGCGCCGGGAGCGAGACGATCGGCAGCGACCGGTTGCGGAGGTCGACCATCCCGAGCACGGCCCGCTCGGCGTGCGCGACGCGGGCGATCTCGGCGGGCATTCGAAGGATTTCGATCACCGCCGTCAGCGGCAGCGCGAAGGTCTGCCCCTGCACCAGGAAGGCCACCAGGACGCGCTCGGCCTGTTGCGCCTCGCCCCCGTCCGGGCGGACGCCGGCAAGGCTCCGTGCCGTCGCTGCGGGGGCGGCAGGCCGCTGGAAGCCGGCCTCCAGCAGGGCAGCGAGATCGAGCCGACGCGCCGCAGTGCCGGCCGCCTCGCCGTCGAGCTTCAGCACCGCATCGACCAGCACGCCCAGCAGTCCCTGGTGGTCGAGGACGACGACGCGACCCTCGTCCCCGGCCTCCTCGCCCATCAGGCGCGCCAGCGACACCACCGGAAGCACGGCGCCGCGGAGATTGCAGACGCCGGCCAGCGCTGGCGGACCGTGCGGGACGCGGGTCAGGCGCGGCCGGCGCAGGACCTCGCGCACGGCATCGCCGGGCAAGGCGACGGGCGCACCGCCGACGATGACCGTCAGGTGGCGCCCGCCGCCTGGCGGTGCCGGCTCTTTGCGCACGCTCAGCCCGCAGCCTGGAGTTCTGCGGACAACAGGGCGATCTCCTCGATCGCTGCCGCCAGGTCTTCGGCGGCACGCGACTGGTCGCGGGCCGACAACGCGGCCTGTCCCGCCGCCGCGCCGGCCTCCTGCGCCGCCGCGGCGATCTGCTCGGTTCCGACCAGGACTTCGCGGACGGCGGCCAGCACCGCGTCGGAGTTCGCCAGGATGGCAGTGTTGCCGGTTGCGATTGCCGCACAGTCCTGCTGCAGCTGGTTCAACCGCTCTGCGATCTGCCGGCTGCGGGCGAGTTCCGCCTCGGCGGCCTGCACAGTGACCTCCAGGTCGCGCCGGGCGGCGGCGATCGTGCTCTGGATGGAGCGCACGGCGTCCTTCGCCCCCTCGATGGTCTCGGACGCATCGTCGGCGAGCTTGCGGATGTCGGAGGAGACGACGGCGAAGCCGCGCCCGTCGCTACCGGCCCGCGCCGCCTCGACGGAGCCGCTCACCGCCAGCATGCTGGTCTGCACGCCGACGAGGATGATGCGGTCGACGGCCCGTTCGATGCGGCGGGCCGTGTCGTCGAGGGTGGAAAGCGTCTCGAGGGCGGCACGCGTGTCGGCGAGACCGGCCTCGAGCTCGCCGGCAATGCCGACGACGCCGCTCCGGCTGCGGCCGAGGCGCTCGGCGATCGCCTCGGCGCGGCGCAGGGCGTCGCGCGCGTTCTCCGTGCTGAGCCCGGCGCTGGTCTCGATCTCGGTCATCGCCGCATTGGCTTCCTGCGTCGCCGCAGACTGCTCTTCCGCGCCGCGGCTGATCTGGTCGACGGCGATCAGGATCTCCGCGGCCGCGCCCGCCAGCTCCTGGACCGTCGCCGACAGTTCCTCGGCGGCGGCACCCATGGCGGCCGGACCTGTAGCGGCAGCGTCGTCGTCGTCCAGGGCCTCTGCGATCTCGGACAGCGCCTGGGCCGCCTGCTGGCTCTGATCGAGTGCGACGCTCTGTTGCTGCACCGCCCGCTGCGCCTGCGCGGCCGCGGCGGCCTGCTGCTCTGCGGCGGCGGCGACGATTTCGGCGCCCTTCTGGGCTTCCCGCGCCGCGACGTCGGCCTCCACCGCGGCGGTCAGGATGACCGTGCCACCATCGAGCAGCGACAGCAGGTCGGCGCGGATGCCGGCGACATCGGCGGAGATCGTCTGTCCGACCTGGGACTGGGCCTGGGCCGCCCGGGCCGCCCCGGCGATGCGGCCGGCGACCTCGGTCACGCCGTCGCCGATCGTCTGCGCGAGTTGCTTGACGTCGCGCGCGCTGCGCTCGGTGACCCCGGCGAGCGCCCGCACTTCCTCGGCCACGACGGCAAAGCCGGCGCCCTTGTCGCCGGCGCGCGCCGCTTCGATCGCCGCGTTGAGGGCCAGGAGGTTGGTCTGGTCCGAGACATCGGCGACGATCACCGTGGTCTGGCCGATGTCGCCCGCCTGGCTCTGCAGCCGGTTGATGAGATCGACGGCGGCGAGCTGTCGCGCCGCATTGGTGTCGATCGCGAGCAGCGATCCCTCGATGGTCGCGGCGGATTCGACCACCACCGTCTGCAGGATCTCCGCCCGTCGCCGCGATGCCTCGGCATCGGCCCGGGCGTCGGCGAACCGGCGCGACAGTTCGCTCACCGTCGACAGCGACTCGTGCGCGGCGCCAGCCGCCTCTTCGGCACCACTGGCGATCTGCTGCAGCGCCCGCTGCAGCTCCTCGGACGAGGCGGCGGCGGAGGCGATGCCGCTCGCGAGCTGCATGGTGGCGGCGGCGACGCGCTCGGCCGCCTGCTCGCGGGTCGCCGGAGCGCGCACCGTCCTGCGCGCCGGCTGCGGCTTTGCGGCGGGCTTGCTCGGCGCCTTGGCCGGCACCGCGTCCGCCGCCCCTGTCGCGCCGGCCCCGGCTTTGCGTTTGCCGAGGACAGTTGTCTTGACGAGAGCCATGCGGCGTTCCGTGGGTATGTGAAGTTGAGAACGAACCAGATATCACCCCATGGGCCAAGGGCCCACACCAAACCCGGATCGCGGTATCGCAGTGCCCGCGATTTTTCCGAGCCCTTCGCGCGCCATAGAGCATGCTGAACCCGAACCCGAGTCGAGGAACGGGATGGCGCCGCAGAAGTAGGAGTAGGGTTAATCTGGTAACCCGGCCACCGAAACCCCTCGATGCACGCTTCGTCGGCGGTTCACTGTTATACTCCGCGATAAAGTCGCCGTTGGCACAAATGACAGACCCCATAACGATGCCGGCCTGCAGGCTATGCCAAGTGGACACTGCGCCACCCTGCAGCCGAAATTCGGACGGCGCGTTTATACAGCTGATAATGCCGACCGGGACCTAGATGAGCGCGTTCGGCTTACCGGCATAGACCGGCGTCGACATCGAGCCGTAGTTGGTGACCCACTGCGAGCGCAGCACCTTCGAGACGCCGCGCTGGAAGCCTGCCGCCCGCTTGGAATTGACGCGCGCGAGGAAGGTGCCCATCTCGTCGATGCAGCACACCGATTGCGGGTGGTCGATGAGGTGGGCGTGGATCGCCGTCGCGGCGGTGAACTCCACCGCTTCAGGCCGTCGCCGGCAGCTTCGAGGATCGCATTGATCATCTGCCTTGCCGGCGCGCGTCGGGGCCAGTGAGAGTGTAGAGCACCGTGCCGAGCAGCGTCCCCGTAGCGGCGAGGGACGGAACGCGGCAGGGCTGGCGCGCGGTGCCAGTGATCCATTTGGTGATCTCGCCGACAAGGCCGGGCACATGGGTCAGATGCTCGGGGAAGGCGAAGTTGCTCGTGACGGGCTTCGCCCGGGCGGGGTCGTGGATGACCTCGCCGGTCTCCTCGTCGACGGTAACGCCGTCCCTGCCCTGCCTCATGCGCTGCTTCATCACAGCGCCCTCGGCGGCGTCGAGCTCGTCCTGAATGATGTCGGGCGGGATCGGCCGCGGCTCCTTCGTGCCGCCCCGCTTGGCTGACCGGATGGCGGCGCGGGCCGCCGGCATCCCCTTATCGCGGACATAGCCGCACTTATGGGCAGCCTCTTCGAGCGCGAACTGCACCTCGCCACCGTTCATCAGGCCAGCCTACGAGGCGCCCCGCATCATCGTGGCAGTGAACCGCCGCGAGGGCACGATCGGATCCCATGCATCCGCAGCTTTCTGGGTCCGCGGCAGCCGCAGGACGAGAGCCGGTGCCACTGCCCGCTCGGTATCACCGCAAAAGGCGGCAAGTTAACCGCCCAACGGTCCCCCGCCCCCACAGTGCGCGGAGGCGAGGGATTGGCTTCGTGAGTCGGCGCCTGCGTTCACGCAGCGACGTCCGTTCGATCGGTCGCCTTTCGGATTGACGGAATGACTTCCGTGGCCAGGCGCCGCATGGTCTCCCACTCCCGCTCGCGGTTGGCACCGGAGCCGTCCATCGACGCCATGATCAGCGTCCCGAACGGGCCGACGCGCTCTCGCATCGCAAGGATCTTCTCGGCTACCGTCTCGGAGGAGCCGTAGATGACCATGTCCTTGACCATGCCTTCGACGGTGATGTCCTCGTCCGGCACGCTCGGATCGGGCTTCAGCACCGCCGTGTAGTCGGCGCGCTTCAGCACCTGCCACATGTAGTCGAAGTAGTAGTAGTTGCTGCCCTTCGGATCCATCACCCAATCGAGCGCCTGCTGGTCGCTCTCGCCGACGATGATATTGCGGGCGACACGCCAGTCCGCGCCGTTCGGCTCGCGGCCGGCTTCGCGGCAGCCCTGCACGAACTTCACCCAGTGGCTGGCGACGATGTACTCCGGGCAGAAGTTGGCACTGATTGCACTCCAGCCGCGCATCGCCGCCGTCTTGACGCTCGCCGAGAACGGCGACATCGCCGACATGGCGATCGGCGGGTGCGGCTTCTGATAGGTCTTCGGCAGGTAGCCAACGCCGAGTTCCGGCACGATCGCGTCGGTGATCTTCACGTGCCAGTGCTTGCCGACGATGTCGTACGGCGGATCCTGCGTCCAGATCTTCAGGATGGTGTCTATCGACTCCATCATTCGCTCGCCGCGGATGACCGGGTCGGAATTGCCGAACAACTCGTGATCGCTGGCGAGCCCCGACGGACCGATGCCGAAGATGAAGCGGCCCCGGCTCAGGTGGTCGAACTGCGCCGCCTCCGCCGCCACGATCGCCGGGTGGTGGTTCGGCAGCGCCACGACGCCGGTGCCGAACTTGATCGATTTCGTCTGCTTGATCAGCGAGGCCATGAACATCATCGGCGACGAGAACGGCTCGGTCGTCGCGGAGAAGTGCTCGCCGACCCAGGCCTCGTCGAAGCCGAGCCGATCGGCATGGATGACCTTGTCGTAGTTTTCTTCGATCGTCTCGTAGAGCGGCCGGTGCGGCGGATGCAGCGGCATCTGTAGAAGGCCAAGTCGCATGGCGTACCCTCTCCTCTCGTCGTCGATGCCATTGCGATGGCATTCTCGGGAGCAGGAGGCAGTCGCCGTGCCATGATGCTTTTGCGAGGAATTTCAGGCGCTTGTCGTCGCGGGGACGTCTCAGCCGCAGGCGGGGCAAGACACATGGCTGTCGCAGTTGCGACACCGCGGTCAGTCCGCTGGACGACTCATCCCCGGCCGTTTCAGGCCGAGTGCCACGATGCGCCGATGCACGGTCGCGCGGGACAGGCCGAGGTGGAGAGCGGCGGTCGAGACGTTCCAGTCGGCCGCCACGAGTGCCTGCTCGACACGCCGGCGCGTTCGCTCCTCCTCGCCCCCGCCCTCCCCGGCCGAGACGTTCAGCGGCGGCGGCAGGCACGACATCGAGATCACCGGCTCGTCGGCAAGCGTCACGGCATAGCGGGCGACGTGGCGAAGTTCGCGCAGGTTGCCCGGCCAATCGTGGGTGGCGAGACAGCGCCGCACCTCCGCATCGAGGACGACGGGACCGAAACCGGCATCGGCCGCCTCTTCCTGGAAGATGCGCTGCGTGAGGGCGGCACGGTCGGCCCGCTCGCGCAGCGGCGACAGCGTCACCGTCACGCCGTTCAGTCGAAAATAGAGGTCGTTGCGGAACAACCGCTGCCGAACAAGGTCGGCGATGTCGTGCAGGCTCGCCGAGACGAGCGCGAAGACGACCTTCACCGGTTCCGTCGCGCCGACTGGCACGAACTCGCCGTCGGACAGGACGTGCAGTAACCGCGTCTGCAGTGCGAGCGGCATGTCGCCAATCTCATCGAGGAACAGCGTGCCGCCGTCGGCCTCGATGATCCGCCCGCGCGCGCCGTGCCGGGTGGCACCGGTGAAGGCGCCGGGGCGGTGGCCGAACAACTCGCTCTCGATCAGCTCGCGCGGGATCGCCGCGCAGTTGATGGCAACGAAAGGACCGCCGGCATGCGGGCTCTCCTTGTGCAGCGCGCGCGCCAGCAGCGACTTGCCCGTGCCGGTCTCTCCCTGAAGGAGGATTGGCAGGCGTCGATCGATGAGCCGCTGCGCGAGCCGGCCGCGCTGGGCGAACACGGTATCGTCGCCGAGGATGGACGCGACGTCGGGGGCCGAGGTCGCGGCCGGGGCCTGGCGGCGCGACGGTGACGGCGTCGACGCCGGCAGCGGCGGTGTCCCCGGCGAGCGCGCGGACTGCGCCGCGACCCGGACGAACAGCCGCCGGCCGCCCGGCTCGGTGGTCGCGACGGACACGCCGGGACCCGCCTGCTGGGCGCGATTCGTGATCGCCCGGACATCGAAGCCGCCAGCGTCGGCGGACGGCCACACCGACGCCAGGTCCCGTGCGAACAGCGAGCGCGCGGCGTCCGACGTGGCGTCGACTACCCGGCCGCTGGCATCGACGGCGACGCGGACTTCCACGGCGCTGTCGGAGAAGTCGTCGTGCCGCGAAATTCGCAGCACGGACCGCCCGGCATGGCGACGGGAGAAGTAGCGGTTCTCGATCCGCCGCGCCGACTGCTTGACGATGTCGCGCACCAAGGCCTGCGTCGCGTGCTCGGAGAGATTGGGCGTCGTCACGTTGATCGTCGCGACGAGCGACCCGCCAGCGCCGAAGATGGGGGCAACCGTGCAGGAGAGGCCGACGAGCTTCGAGCCGAAGTGGTCCTCCATGACGACCGAGATCGGCTTGCGTTCGCGAATGCAGGTGCCGATGCCGTTCGTACCTTGGGATTGCTCCGACCAGACTGCTCCGAGCAGGACACCCGACTGGGTGCAGCGCGAGACGAGCGGCATCGGGCTCCGGAACATCACAGTGACGCCGTTGCCGTCGGTCAGCGAGACGATGTAGCCATGATCCGAAAGGCGGCCGAACAGACGTTCGACTTCGGGGGAGGCGAGCGCGATTAGGTCGTCGATGGGCGCCCTGACGTCCTTCAGCTCGCCCGAAGAGACGATCGTCGGATAGGCGACCTTGTGCGGCTCAAGGCCGTACTCCTGCACGCACCTCTTCCACGACGCGACGATCTGCGCCGGCGCGGCTTGGTCCCCGAGGGCGAGCGTCGCCAACACCTCGTCCGCATGATTGTCAGCACCCACCGCTCTCTCCCGGGCGAGGTTCGCCTCAGTTCGGCAAGCCGCGGGAGCGGTTGGCCATCCAGTCACAACTGGACAGGTCGTCGCCACCGACGTCGAGCCTGAGGGTGACGATCCCGCCTTCTGTCATCGCGTGGTCGTCGCACGCTGTCGGTTCGCTTCCTAACTGTCACCGTACCTCGCTCCCCGAGCCGGCCTCAACGTCTTTGTGCGGACGCCTGCCGACGGCCGGACGATGTCGCACGTGCGACAACACGATGTCTCGCCGGGACGTCGGCGAGACAAGACGCTTCCGTGCAACCGACTGAAACAGCGTCGAAATTCGACGTGGCACGGGCGCTGCTCGATGGCGTCTGCCGACAGCCCGCTTTAGGGGGCCACCGCTCTCGAACGCGGTCGATCCGAACGGCCAACGCTCCGGCGGTAAGACCGAGTTCGCGCCCACGACGACCTACTTGACGATCGACATGCCGACATGTCACGCCAGTTCAGATGCTGATAACAGCGCAGCCGATGCTCCCGATGTCTCCGGGCACGGCAGATCGAGGAGGAAACGACCATGGTTGCAGTGCCCACGAAGCAGCATTCCGAGCGCGGGGGCGCCCGGCGACTCGCCGCGATTGCGAGCCTTTCGGTGATCGCAGGCGCGACGAGCCTCGCCGGCATCGCCTCGGCCACGGCCGAGACGCGGGCGAAGCCGTTCGACGCGTGGCCGAAGTCGGAGATCGTGCAGACGCTCAGCGTCGACGAGGCGAAGGCTCTGGTCGCCGCGCGAACCGGCCCGCAGACAGAGTGGATCGGCCCGACCAGCGGCCCGCAGGCGAGCACCGACGCCGTGACCGTCGTCTATGTCTCGGGCGACCAATCATACGTCTCGTTCGTCAATTGGGGTCGCGGCGTGACCGAAGCGGCGGAAGCCCTCGGCTGGACGGCGGTGACGCTGAACGGCAAGGGCACCGTCACCGGCACCCTCGCGGCCATGCAGCAGGCGGTTGCGATGAACCCCGCTGCCATTGTCACCTCGGCCGATGCGAGCGCCCTGCAGGGACCGATCAAGCAGGCCGTTGACGCGGGCATTCCGGTGATCGGCATCCACTCCGCCGCGTTCCCCGGCCCGGATCCGGAAACCAACCTGTTCATGAACATCGGGTCCGATCCCGCCGCGATCGGCGAAATCCAGGCGGCCTACGTCATCGCCGAATCCGACGGCAAGGCGCGGCTGCTGCACTTCCTCGACAACAGCTTCGCGATCGCCCGGCTGAAGGCGCAGGCCGCCACCGATCCGGTGAAGAACTGCAAGGACTGCGCGTTCCTTGAGATGGTCAACATTCCAATCGCCGACCAGACGAAGCGCATCCCGCCGGTGATTTCCGGCATCCTCGCCAACTACGGCGACGAGTGGTGGGGCACCACCTGCTGCGACAACTTCTATCCCTACGTCGCCTCCGCGCTGCGCGCCTCTGGCGTCCCCCCGGAGAAGGTCCGCCTCGTCGGCGCCGACGGCCCTCCTTCCGCCTACGACATGATCCGCAAGGGCGAGTATGAGGTCGCCACCGTCCCGGAGCCGAGCACGCTGTTCGGCTATCAGGCGATCGACTCGATCGTCCGCGCGATGGCAGGCGAGGAGCCGGCGAAGTTCGTGCAGCCGACCTACCTCGTGACGAAGGACAACGTCGACAAGGAAGGCGGCGACAAGAACGAGTTCATTCCAAGCAACAACTTCGCTTGCCACTACAAGAAGTACTGGCGCAACACCGCGGACGCGTGCTGAGCGCGCGCGTTCCCGGCTGACGCAGCCCCGCCCCGATCTCTCCCGGATTCGGCCGATGACCGAGGCTCCGCCGCTGCTTGAGGTGCGCGGTCTGACCAAGCGCTTCTTCGGCGCATTGGCGCTCGACCAGGCGTCGTTCTCGCTCGCTCGCGGCGAGATCCACGCCCTCGTCGGTGAGAACGGGGCGGGCAAATCGACCTTCATCAAGATTCTCGCCGGCGTCTACGAAGCGGACGGCGGCGAGATTCACCTCGATGACAACGCCGTCGACCCCAGGTCGCAGCGGCTGCCGCTCGCCTTCGTCCACCAGGACCCGGCGCTCGTCGACGACCTCAGCGTCGGCGAGAACATCGCCTTCATCGCCGGCTATCCGCGACGCCGTGGCCTGATCGACTGGGACGGCGTGATGCGCCAGTCATCAGCAATCTACGAGATGATGCGGATCGATCCCGTCGATCCGAAGCGCCTGGTCGCCACGCTGTCGACGCCGGAGAAGGCGATCCTAAACATCGTGCGCACGCTGGCGCACACGCCGAAGGTGCTGGTGCTCGACGAGCCGACTGCGGCGCTGCCGGAGCGCGACGCCGCCCACCTGTTCGAGGCGATCCGTCGGCTGCGGGAACAGGGTACCAGCATCATCTACGTCTCGCACCGCCTGCACGAGCTGTTCGGCCTCGCCGACCGCGTCACGGTGTTCCGCGACGGGCGGCATGTTCATACGGCGCGCATGAACGAAATCACCGGCGAGGCTCTCGTCGAGCAGATGCTCGGCCATGCCGTCGCTCTCGGCCATCGGACGCACGGCCCACGTGGCGCGGGGACGCCGGTGCTGCGGGTGCGCGAACTCGTCGTCGAGCGCCGCGGCCCACTCAGCTTCGACGTGCAGGCAGGCGAGATCCTCGGCCTTGTCGGCCTTCGCGGTGGCGGCCAGGAAGCCGTCGGCCGGGCGATCTTCGGCGCGAAGGCTTCCGACGGCGGCACCATCGCCCTCGACGGCAAGGTTTTCGGCAGCGGCGACGGCATCGCCGAGCGCATCCGCGCCGGCGTCGTCATGCTGGCCGGCGACCGGACGAGCGAAAGCACCTTCCCGGGCATGACGGTGCTGGAGAACCTGTTCCCCAATCCGGCCATCCGTGGCCGCTCGCCCTGGCAGTTCGCCACGCCGCCGTCGGAGCGGGCCACGGCGGTGGAGAGGCTCGATGCCTTCGACGTGCGGCCGCGCAATCCGGCCGCGCTGATCGATTGGCTGAGCGGCGGCAACCAGCAGAAGGTCTGCATCGCGCGCTGGCTCGAGGCGAAGTCGCAGGTGGTCATCCTTGAGGAACCGACGGCCGGCGTCGACATCGGTGCCAAGATCGCCATCCACGGCATGCTGCGCCGCGCCGCGGATGCGGGGCGTGCGATCCTCGTCATCTCCTCCGATCTCGAGGAGGTGGCGACACTGTGCGACCGCGCGCTCGTCATCGACCGCGGCCGCATCGCTGGCGAGCTCACCGGCGAGCGGCTGACCATGGACGGCCTGATCGCGCTCTCGTCCCTCGGGGTCGCCGCCGCACACGGTACAGCGGCGCCACCAGCCGCCGCCCTCTCGAACGCACACGGAGAATGAGCCGTGACCACATCGGCCAATGTGCCATTCTTCAAGCGAGCGTCTGAGTTCGTTGCAAACTACGGCCTCGTCGTTGTGTTCGTGCTGGTCATCGCCGTGTTCACGGCATTGAGGCCGACGACCTTCCTATCGAGCGGCAACATCGGCAACCTGCTGACCAGCCAGTCGATTACCGCGTTGCTGGCGTTCGCGGTGATGCTGCCCCTGACGACGGGGCGTTTCGACCTTTCGGTCGGCTACCACATCGGCATGGCGCACGTGCTTATGGTTGGCCTGCAGGTCAACGCAGAGATTCCCTGGCCGATCGCCGCCGCGATCGTGCTTGTCGTCGGGCTGCTCGTCGGCTTGGTGAACGGCGTCCTCGTCACACGCTTCAAGATCGATTCCTTCATCGCCACGATGGGCGTCGGCTCTCTGCTCTACGGCGTGTCCAACTGGTACACGGACGGACAGCAAATCTCGGGCTTCAACCTGCCCGACAGCTTCACCGACCTCACCTCGATCAGCTACCAGGTGCCGGTGACGGCGCTCTATGTCATCGCCGTCGCCATCGTGCTTTGGATCGTGCTGGAGCGTCTGCCGATCGGGCGCAGCCTCTACGTCATCGGGTCGAACCAGCGCGCGGCCGAGCTGTCGGGTCTTTCCGTGCCCTGGTACGTGACGGGGGCGTTCATGGGCTCGGGTTTCCTGTGTGCGCTCGCCGGCATCCTGCTTGCGAGCATTCTCAGGGCGGCGACGTCGTCCGTCGGTCCGGAGTACCTACTGCCGGCCTTCGCGGGAGTCCTGCTGGGCGCGACGTCGATCCGCCCGGGCCGCGTCAACGTGCTCGGCACGGTGTTCGCCGTGCTGGTGCTCGCCTTCTCATTCTCCGGCGTGCAGCAGCTCGGGGCGGCGTTCTACGTCGAGTACTTCTTCAACGGCGGCATCCTGATCATCGCCGTCAGCCTTTCCGTCTACGCCGCCATCCGGCGGCGCAAGGCCGCCGTCGCCGCCGCCTCCTGAGCGGCCGCCCTTTCGCTGGAGTTCGAGCTTATGTCGCGTGTCGCCATTGTCGGATGCGGTGTCGTCGGATCCTCGTGGACGCTGGTGTACGCGCGCGCCGGCCACGACGTTGCCGTCTACGACGCTCAGCCGGCCGCCGCCGAGGCGGTGGTCGCCTTCGTTCGCCTCTCGCTCGAGGGCTCCCCGGACCGCGACGCCATCCTCGGGCGCATCAGGCCCGTCGCGTCCCTGGAGGACGTGCTCGCCGGCGCCGACTACGTGCAAGAGAGCGCGCCGGAGCGGCTGGGGATCAAGCAGGAGCTCTACGGCCTCCTCGACACCCTCGTGCAGCCGCACGTCGTCATCGGCAGTTCGACCTCCGGACTTCCCGCCTCGTCATTCACCGAGACGATGAAGACGCGCGAGCGCTGCCTCGTCGTCCATCCCGTCAACCCGCCACACCTCATACCGCTGGTCGAGCTCGTGCCGGCACCTTGGACGAGCCCGCAGGCCATGGCCTTCGCGGAAGCGCTGATGCAGGAGGTCGGCCAGGAACCGATCCGGCTCAGCCGCGAGATCAACGGCTTCGTCGTCAACCGCCTGCAGAGCGCGATGCTCGGCGAGGCGTTCCGGCTTGTCGAGGACGGCATCTGCTCGACCGCCGACGTCGACAAGGCAGTGGCCGACGGGCTGGGCCTGCGCTGGTTCTTCATCGGGCCGTTCGAGACCATCGACCTCAACGCCAGCGCGGGCGTGGCCGAGTATTGCCGCAACCTCGGCCCGATGTATCTCGGGCTCGCCAAGGAACAGGCAGACCCGCGCGAGTGGTCGCCGGCACTCGTCGAGACGATCGAGCGCGAGCGGCGGCAGGTGACCGCCGCCGCCGATCTGCCGGCGCGCCGGGCGTGGCGCGACCGCTGCCTCGCCGCCTTCGTCGCCGCGAAGGCGCGCGTTCGCAGCGAACTCGGCCGCTAGGCGGCCGCCCGTGTCCACGGCGGGCGGCAACGACCCGGAGCTCGGATTCCCAACCGCCGGGACCGTGCTCTATGGTCGCTCGCAAAGCCGACGAACGGACGAGACATTGACCCCCTCCCCCCGCAGCTTCGCCCTCAAGCGCCACCGCCTGTTCGACCAGATCGCCGAGCATCTGGAGCAGATGATCTATTCCGGGGAGCTGAAGGTCGGCGACACGCTGCCCTCCGAGCGCGATCTGATGGAGCGCTTCCAGGTCGGTCGGCCGGCGGTGCGCGAAGCGATGCTGTGGCTGAACAAGAAGGGGCTGATCTCCGTGAGCGGCGGTGAGCGTGCGCGCGTCACCGAGCCCGATCCAAAGGATCTGCTGGAGCAGTTGTCGGGCTCCGCGCGGTTCCTGCTATCGCGCCCGCAGGGCATCCAGCTGTTCCAGCAGACGCGGCTGTTCGTCGAGGTCTCGCTCACCCGCGAGGCGGCACGCGCGGCGACGGCGGCACAGTTGAGCGAACTCGAGACGCTGCTGAAGGAGAACCTCGCCGGCAGCGACCTCATCGAGTTCGCCCGCACAGACGACGCCTTCCACTTCGCCATCGCGCGCATCTCGGGCAATCCGGTGATCACCGCCCTCTATGATGGGGTGCTTGATCTTCTGCAGGATCAGCGCCACACCTCGCTGCAGCATCCCGAAGCGCTCGCCGCCGCGCGCGGCTGCCACGAGCGCATCTTCGCGGCGATCGCCACGCACGACGCCGACCGGGCCGAGGCGGAGATGCGCCGGCATCTGCACGACGTCGAGCGATACTACTGGTCGATCCGCAAGCCGCCGCCCGAAGAAGTCGAAACCGGCCTGGGGACCCGCCCTGAATGAGCTATTTCGAAACGATCGATCACCGCTTCTCGAAGTTCATCATTCCCGTCTGCACGCTCGAGCGCCTGCATCACGGGACACGCTGGGCGGAGGGCCCGGTCTACTTCGCCGACGGGCGCTTCCTCGTGTGGAGCGACATCCCAAACGACCGGATGTTGCGCTGGGAGGAGGAAAGCGGCGCGATCTCGCTGTTCCGCTATCCGGCGAACTACTCGAACGGCAACACCCGCGACCGCGAGGGCCGTCTCGTCAGCTGCGAGCACGGCGCCCGGCGGGTGACGCGCACCGAGCACGACGGCACCATCACCGTGCTCGCCGACCGCTACGAGGGAAAGCGGCTGAACTCGCCCAACGACGTGGTGGTGAAGTCCGACGGGACGATCTGGTTCACCGATCCGCCCTACGGCATCCTGACCGACTACGAGGGGCACAAGGCCGAGAGCGAGATCGGTCGCTGCTACGTCTACCGGCTCGACCCGCGGGACGGAGGCCTGGCGATCGTCGCCGACGATTTCGACAAGCCGAACGGCCTCGCCTTCTCGCCCGACGAGAAACTGCTCTACGTGGCGGATTCCGGACGGTCACACGGCGCCGACAAGCCGCATCACATCCGTGCCTTCGACGTCTCGGACACCAACGGCATGTCCGGCGGCCGCGTTTTCGCGGTGATCGATCCGGGCATTCCCGACGGCCTGCGCCTCGACGTCGAGGGCAACATCTGGACGAGCGCCGGCGACGGGGTGCAGTGCTTCTCACCTCAGGGCGAACTGCTCGGCAAAATCCTCATCCCGGAGCCGGTCGCCAACCTGACCTTCGGCGGCCCGCGCAAGAACCGCATGTTCATCACCGCGAACTCTTCGCTCTATGCGGTCTTCCTCAACACCCGCGGCGTGCAGACGCCCTGAAATCGGCAGGACCTCGACGATGCTGCTCGGCTGCGTGGCGGACGACCTCACCGGCGCGACCGACCTCGCGCTGATGCTGACCCGCGAGGGCCTGCGCACCGTGCAGGTGAACGGGCTGCCGCCGGAGGATCTCGACCTCGCCGGCATCGACGCCGTCGTGGTCGCGCTGAAGTCGCGGATGATGCCGGCCGGCGAAGCGGTGGCGCTGTCCTTGCGCGCGGCCGAGCGGCTGCGGGCGTTCGGCGCCCGCCGGCTGATGTTCAAGTACTGCTCGACTTTCGATTCCACCGACGCCGGCAACATCGGCCCGGTCGGAGAGGCGCTGCTTGCCTTCGCGGGTGGCGAGCAGACGATCTTCTGCCCCGCCTTCCCGCGCGCCGGGCGGTCGATCTACCAGGGCTACCTGTTCGTCAACGGCGTGCCGCTCAACGAAAGTCCGATGAAGGACCACCCGCTGACCCCGATGCGCGACGCCAACCTCTGCCGGGTGCTGCAGCGCCAGACGACGCTGCCGGTCGGCCTCGTCGGCTTCGCCGACGTCGAGGCGGGTACGGAGGCGATCGCCACAGCGATCGCCCGGGAGACCGCGGCCGGCCGGCGTGCGCTCGTCGTCGACGCCGTGACGGACGGGCATCTGCGCGCCATCGGCGCCGCCGTCGCCGACCTGCCGCTGATCACCGGCGGCTCGGGCATCGTCATGGGCCTTCCGGCCGCCTACGCGGAACGCGGCCTGCTCGCCTCGCTCACGCCGCCGCCGCAGACGATCGCGGCGCCCCCCGGCCGGTCGATCGTGCTCGCCGGCTCGTGCTCGGCTGCCACCCGCGGCCAGGTCGCCCGCGCCATCGCTGCCGGCATGCCCGCCTTCCAGGTCGACCCGATGGCGCTCGCCGCGCGCAGCATCGATGTCGACGCCGTGCTGACGTGGCTTGATGCGGTCCCGTCGGTGGGCCCGGTGCTCGTCTTTTCGAGCGCCGAGCCCGATGCGGTGCGGTCGGTGCAGGCCCGGCTCGGCACCGATGCGGCCGGCCACATCGTCGAGGCGCTGCTGGCGGCCGTCGCGGCCGCACTGCCCGAGCGTGGCTTCAGCCGGCTTGTCGTCGCCGGGGGCGAGACGTCGGGCGCCGTCGTCGGGGCGCTCGGCATCCGCGCCCTGATGATCGGCCCCGAGATAGACGCGGGAGTCCCGTGGACGCTGAGCCTTGCTTCCCCGCACCTCGCACTGGCACTGAAGTCGGGAAATTTCGGCACGCCGGATTTCTTCCTTAAGGCCTGGAGCAAGTTGACGTAACGCAATTCGGCGACGTTCTTTCCACTTTATAGATTGTGCAGGTCGCGCCTACTATCGTTCGCAGTTTCAAATGGGGCCAGGGAAGGAAGTGCCGGCCTTCTCGGAATCATAGGGCGTAACCTATGTCCCAGAGGGAACGACCTCTTCCACGGGCCGCTAGTAGGTAGCGCTTCAGTACGGCTCGTCGCGCAGCGGGTCGACCGGGTGCCTGGCGAGCGGGTGAACCTGCAGGTCCATGTAGGGCCAGAACGGCAGGCCGGTGAGGATGTCGTGCAGATGCGTCGCGTCGTTGGCGCGCCAAAGGCCCCAGTTCTCGCGGCGGCCGGGCACGCGCCACATGCGCACGAGGTGGCCCTGCTCGACGAGCACGGCCGCGTGCGCGCGCTCCTTCGCGATCAGCGCGTCGACGTCGTCCTGCTTCCAGCCGTTCGGTCCGATGAACTTGATGTTGACGAGGAACTCGACCATCGGCGCTTCCCTGTTGTGTCAGGCTGCGAGGGCGGCGGCGCGATCGGCGAGCACCGCGCGGCTGGTGTTGTGGCCAGGAAGGCCGGAGAAGTAGTTGCCGGGCCAGGTGCCGACCCCGCTGAGATAGAGACCGGGCGTCGGCGTGCGGTAGCGGTGCAGGTGCGGCAGCGGCCGCATCCAGAACTGCTGGCGCGGCATCATGTCGAGGTGGGCGATGTTCGCGCCGAACAGTCCGTACTCAGCCTCGAACTCGGCCGCGTCGAAACACGCGTAGTTCTCGACGGCGCTCGGCAGGTTGGGGATCCACTCCGCCATCCCGTCGACCACCCGGCGCACGACCGCCTCGCGATCGATCGCCGGGGCCGGGCCGCCGCCGCGGTGGGGGATGCCGCCGAGATTGAGGCTGAGCACGTGCTTGCCGGGCGGGGCTGCCTGCGGCGACGTCATCGAGTGGCAGAGGCCCCAGATCAGCGGCCGCTCCGGGAAGACGCCGCGCAGCATGTCGCCGTGGCAGGTATCGAGATAGTCGAGGCTCGGCGCGATGCGCAGCTGCGCGGCGGCGAGCTGCCGTGCCTCCGCGTCGCCGGCGGCCGCGGCGTAGCGCGGCATCTCGCCGAGCGCCAATACGATCTTGAAGGCGCTGCCGCTCGCCCGCGTGCGCGCCATCTTCTCCTTCAGGTCGATCCATTCCGGCCGCGCGGACTGAACTGCGGCGACCGTCAGGTGAGGATGCAGCGCCGAAACGACCGTCGTCGCCCGGAATGCCCGCCCGTCATCGAGCTCGACGGCCAAGGGACCGCCCATTTCGTCGACGATCCGCACGACCGGTGCATCCCGCACGATCGCCACCCCGAGCGCTTCGACCGAGCGCTCGAGGGCGGCGGCGATCGCCCCCATGCCGCCGACGGCGAGGCCCGTCGAGCCGCGCAGCGGCATGCGGCGCGGGTCGTCCTTGTCGAGGTCGGTCGCCGAGGCGAGCGAGATCGGCCGCATCATCAGGTTGAACGGCGTGCCGGGGGTGGACGGCCCGACGAGCCCGCTGACCACCGACAGCGGCCCCATGATCGCCTGCGTCTCGCGGGCGAGGCCGAAGTGCTCGAAGAGGTCGCGCACGCTGCCGAAGAAGACGCGGGAGAACGCCTCCTCCTCCTCGACGCTGCGCAGGTTGCGCACGAGCTCCTGCAGCGTCGGCGGTTCCCGGTAGACGGAGATCGCCAGCCGCTCGGCGAACCAGTTCAAATAGTCGAACACGGCCTGGTAGCGCGCCGCCTCGCCCGGCGCGAAACCCTCGAACTGAGCGTCGGTGCGGGCGCGGTCGCGCCAGCCGACGAACACCCGCCCGTCCTCGAGCCCGTGCACCAGCGTCGGGTCGGGGCGCACGAAAGTGAGGCCGTGGTCGTGGAGGGCAAAGTCGGCGACGATCTTCGGTTCGAGCGAGCCGGGGGAGTTGGTGATCGAGGAAAAGTATCCCGGCATGAACTCGCGCGTGGCGGCGAGCCCCCCAGTCACGCTCCTCCGTTCGAGGACCATGACCGAGAGACCCGCCTTGGCAAGGTAGCCCGCGCAGACGAGGCCGTTGTGACCCGCCCCGACGACGATCACGTCGGGCTGTTCGGTGTTCGAGCTCATCGCGCGGGACGCCGGACCTGCTCTGCCGGGACTATTTCGTCGGGATGAATTCGTTCGTGTAGAACTTCGACGGCGTGATGTCGCCCTTCACCTCGCCGAGATCGGAGAGGGTGGTGAGGAGCTTCGTCCACTGCTCATCGGTCTGGCGGCCCCAGTCCGGCGAGTTCGGATCCTGGGAGAGGCCGACGAGGCCCTTGAAGTAGTCGACGCAGGCTTCCTGCGCGTGCGGCAGCTCGAGTTTCTCGCGGGCGCGCTCGCACGACGCGTCGATGTCCAGGAGTGCCTCCTGCCAGGAGCGCTTGACGGCGCGCAGGAAGGCGGCCGCCACCTCCGGCTTCTTCGCCATGAAGTCGTCGTTGATCGAGTAGCCGAAGCCGAGCAACGGCACGCCGAAGTCGGCGAGCGACAGGAGCACGGGCTTCTGGCCGGTGCCGCGGACGATGGCGGCGTAGGCGAACCCGTCGCCGCTGATGAGGTCGATGCTGCCCGACAGCAGCGCCGCCTGCTTGGCGTTGGCATCCAGCGAGACGACGTCGAGGTCGTCCGGGCCGATCTTGTTGACGGCGCGGAAGATGTTGAGGCTCAGCTGGTCCGAGCCGCCCGGCGTGCTGCCGATCTTGTACTTCTTCACCGACTCGACGCCGTCGAGTTGGACCTTGCCCTCGATGCCGATGAACGAGGCGGCGGTCTTGCCCTGGTAGACGGCGATCACCTTGATCGGCACGCCCTTGGAGATCGCGACGGCGGCGTTCGTGGTGTTGATGTGGGCGATGTCGTAGTTGCCCTCGCCGAGCATGATGGCGGTGCTGCCCGAGCCGCGCCCCGGCTCGAAGTGCAGGTCGATGCCCTCGTCCTTGAAGTAGCCCTTGTCCATGCCGATCACCAACGGCGCGTGATAGGGCAGGTAGCTCCAGTCGAGCCCGAGACGGAGCGTCTCGTCCGCCGTCGCGGCCGATGCCGGCACCAGCAGGGCGGCGAACGCGCACAGCGTCTTGGTGAATGCACGGATCATGACGGGGTCCCTTTCTCTCAGCGTGGAAGGCGTGGGTTCTTGCTCTTGGTCAGATGGTCCGCTGGCTGGCGTGCCAGGGGATGAGGCGCCGCTCGATCACTTCGGCGACGTACCAGATGACGACCCCGAAGGCCGAGACGAGCACGACAGCGGCGAATGCCAGCGAGATCGACATGCTGCCGACCGCCTGGATCAGCACGTAGCCGAGCCCCTTGTTGGAGGCGACGAACTCGCCGATGACGGCGCCGACGGGGGCGAGCGTCGCCGCCACCTTGATGCCGGCGAAGATGCTCGGCAGGCCGTTCGGAAGCTTGACCTTCCAAAGCACCTCGAGCCGGCTCGCGCCCATCGAGCGCACCAGGTAGAGCAGGTCCGGGTCCGCCGACTTCAGCCCGATGACTGTGTTCACGACGATCGGGAAGAACGTGAAGAAGATGACGAAGATGATGCCGCTCTTCAGGCCGAAGCCGACCCAGACGAGCATCAGCGGCGCCACCACCACCTTCGGGATGGCGTGCGAGATGACGAGCCAGGGATAGAGAATGCGGTCGACGGTCTGCGAGGAAGCGATCGCCACGCCGAGCACGATGCCGAGCACCAGCGCCACGAAGAAGCCCGTCATCGCCGCCAGCGCGGTGTAGCCGAGGTTCGTCATCAGGTAGCGCCAGCGCTCGACCAGCGTGACGACGACCTCGGACGGCGGCGGCAGCAGGTAGTCCGGAATGTCGAAGGCGCGGACGATGATCTCCCACACGACGAGGCCGACCAGCCCGCTGACGAGCGGGAGGCCGACGCTCTGCCACAGGCGGCTTGCCTGAAGGCTGCGCCGAGCTTTTGCTCGCGTCGGGGAACCGGTGGCGGCGGAGTTCTGGAGCGTCATCCGACCAGCACTCCTTCCTGCTCGAACAGCACGCGGATGCGCCGCGCGAGGGCGGTGAACACCGGCTCTTCCCGGATGCTGAGCGGCCGCGGCTTCGGCAGGTCGACGTCGATGACGTCGAGCACACGACCCGGCCGCGGCGACATCACGACGATGCGGTCGGAGAGGTAGACCGCCTCGATGATGCTGTGGGTGATGAGGAACGTCGTGACGTTCTCATGCACCTGCAGGCGCTGCAGGATGACGTTCATCTGGTCGCGCGTCATCGCGTCGAGGGCGCTGAACGGTTCGTCGAGCAGGAGCAGCGCCGGCCGCAGCAGCAGCGCGCGAGCAATGGCGACGCGCTGGCGCATGCCGCCGGAGAGCTCGTAGGGGAGCCGGTCGAGGAAGTCGCCGACGCCGAGCTCGCCGAGAAGCTCCTCGGCCCGCCGCCGCGTCGCCGGGCCGGTCTGCCGCTTCAGCTCGGCCGGCAGCAGCACGTTGTCGATGACGGTGCGCCAGTCGAGCAGCAGGTCGCGCTGGAAGACGATGCCGACGTTCGGCACCGGTCCGGCAATCGGCCGGCCGTCGACCCGGACCTGGCCGCCGCTCGCCGCGTCGATGCCGGCGATGATGCGCAGCAGCGTGCTCTTGCCGCAGCCGCTGGGCCCGACGACGGTCAGCGTCGTGCCCTGCTGCATGCCGAAGCTCACGGGGTCGAGCGCCCGCACGTCGCCCCGCGCGGTCTCATAGGTCTTGTGGATCGCCGCGAGCTCGACGATCGGCGGAGTGCCGCCGGCACGGGGGCCGGCCAGGCTGTCGGCGACGGCGCTCACCCCACGCTCCCGGAGCGCGCGGCCGGCGGTGCCGGGAGGATGCGTTCAGCCATGGCCGACCACCCCTTTCACCTCGAGGAACTCCTCGAGGCCGAAGACCCCGTACTCGCGACCATTGCCGGACTGCCGGTAGCCACCGAACGGGCCGTCGAGATCGACCGGCGCGTAGTTGATCAGCACGCTGCCGGCGCGAATCCGCCGCGCCACCGCGCGGGCCCGCTCCGGGCTCGCCGACTGCACGTAGCCGGTCAGCCCGTAGACGGTGTCGTTGGCGATCGCGATCGCCTCGTCCTCGCCGTCGTAGGGGATGATGCTGAGCACCGGCCCGAAGATTTCCTCGCGGGCGATCCTCATCGCGGAATCGACGTGCGAGAACACCGTCGGCCGCACGAAATAGCCGCGGGACAGTCCGTCCGGTCGCCCGAGCCCGCCGGCGGCGAGCTTCGCCCCCTCGTCGAGGCCGGACTGGACGAGTGCCTGCACCTTGTCGAACTGTGCGCGGTTGGAGAGCGGCCCGAGGTCGGTGCCTTCCAAGTTCGGGTCGCCCGTGACGAGACCGCGGGCCGTCCGGGCGGCGATCGCTTCCGTCTCGGCGAGGAGGCCGCGTGGCACCAGCATGCGTGTCGGCGCGCTGCACGACTGCCCGGTGTTGCGCATGCAGGCGAGCACACCCTTCGACACCGCCGCCTCGAGGTCGGCGTCGTCGAGAAGGATGTTCGCCGCCTTGCCACCGAGCTCGAGGCAGACGCGCTTGATGGTCGCCGCCGCGGCCCGCGACACTTGCACGCCGGCGCGGGCCGATCCCGTGAAGGACACCATGTCGATGCCGGGGTGCGCGGAGATCGCCTCGCCAACCGTCGCCCCGTCGCCGTTGACGAGATTGAACACACCGGCCGGCACGCCGGCCTCGTGCAGCACCTCGGCGAAGGCGAGCGCGCTCAGCGGCGCGAGCTCGCTCGGCTTCAGCACCATCGTGCAGCCGGCGGCGAGCGCCGGCAGCACCTTGCAGACGATCTGGTTGATCGGCCAGTTCCACGGGGTGATCAGACCGGCGACGCCGATCGGCTCGCGCACCACCAGCGTGGTGCCGCGCAGGCGTTCGAACTCGTAGGCGCCAAGCACCACGATCATCTTGCGCAGGTGCGCCGCCCCGGTGCCGGCCTGCACCTGCCGGGCGAACTTCAGTGGGGCACCCATTTCCCGCGAGATCAGCTCGCCGATGGCGTCCTGCCGGGTCAGATAGACGTCGAGGATACGCTGGAGCAGGGCCAGCCGTTCCCCCCGCGACGTTGCGGCGAAGTTCGGAAACGCGGCACGCGCCGCCTCGACCGCGCGATCGACGTCGGCGGAGGTCCCCATCGCGATGGCGGCGACCGGCGCCTCGGTCGCCGGATCGATCACCTCCGCCCGAGTTGCTGCAGGCGGGGCCGGGATCCAGGAGCCGCCGATGTAGAACGCGTCGTTCCGGTTCATCGCCGCGCCCTCATGCCGCCAGAGACTTGGCGCGGCGTCCGGAAAACACCTCGCCGTAGAGGCGCATCCAGTTCTCGCCGACGATCTTGGCGACCTCGGTGGCCGAGAAGCCGCGGCGGTCCAGCGCCTCCGGGATGGCAGGGAAGGTCTCGGTCGATTCCAGCCATGCCGGCTCCGGCACCTTGCCGGGCCGCGCCGCGCTACCGGCGCCGAAATTGACGACGCGCGACCACCGCCCCATGCGCATCCAGTCAAGATGCACCTGGGTGTTCTTGCGGCCGAGGTCGGTGCCGATACCGACATGATCGACGCCGCAGAGGTCGACGGTGCGCGCCACCATCTCCGACCAGCGGTCGGCGCTCTCCACGTACGGACCCGTGATGTTGGGGTAGGTCGCGAGCCCGACCACGCCGCCTCGGGCGGCGAGCGCCCGCAAGAGCTCGTCCGACTTGTTGCGGAGGTGCGGCACGAGCGAAGACGGATTGGCGTGGGTGATCGCGACCGGCACCGCCGAAAGTGCGACGGCATCCAGGCTCGTGCGCTCCCCGACGTGCGAGAGGTCGACGAGGATGCCCTGACGGTTCATCTCCTCGACGACTTCGCGTCCGAAGCGCGCGAGACCCTGATCGTGCACCTCGTAGCAGCTGCCGCCGACGTCGTTCTGGTTGTTGTAGGTGAGCTGCATCACACGGACGCCGAGATCGGCGAAGACTTCGACCATCCGGATTCGGCCCGAGAGGCACGCCGTGTTCTGGTAGCCGAGCAGCAGCGCGCAACGGCCGGAGGATGCAACGCGCCGGATTCCGGAATCGTCGACGCAGATTTCGACCAGGTCCTGGTTATCGCGAACGAGATCCCGGAACCGGGTCAGCGCGTCGATCGATTCGAGTGCGTCTTCCCAGAATCCGAGCGTGACGGTCACGCAGCCCATCTTTCCACGGGACAGCTCCAGGAAGATGTCCCGGTCGAACTGGCTGCACTCGAGTCCGTCGACTAAGATCATTCGCTTGCCCTGGAGATACTTGTGACAGGTCGATCGTTGCAAAGCGTGAGAGATCAGTCAAACTCAATCTTGTGCACATTTGTTCAGTGAGATCGAACGAGGCTCGCCGATGCAGGTTCCGATGTCCGGCTTGAAGACCCTGATTGCCGTGGCGGACGAGGGTGGCGTGCGCGCCGCCGCCCAGCGTCTCGGCCGCACGCCGTCGGCGGTGTCGATGGCCCTCAAGCAGTTCGAGGAGATGGTCGGCGCGCCCCTCTTCGAGGGGGATCGCAAGGTCCGCCTGACGGCCTTCGGGCGCTTCACGACCGAAAAGGCCCGCGAGGTGGTCCGGCACTACGAGAGCGCCTGCAACTCCATCGTCAAGCACGCCCAGGAAGAGCTGAGCCGCAGCACCGTCGCGAGCGTCACATCGGTCGCTGCAGCGATCCTGCCGCGTGCTGCCCACAAGGTGAAGCAGGCTGTGCCGCAGTTTGAGATGGGGCTGCGCGAGATCCATTCGATCAATCTGCCGGCCGCGGTCGCCGACGGCATCGTCGAAGTCGGCTTCGGGCGGATGGATCGACCCCACCCGGAGGTGGAGTTCTCGCCACTGCTGACCGACGCCTACGAGCTCGTCTGTAGCGCCCGTCATCCGCTGGCGCGCACGGAAGGCCCGGTCGCCTGGTCGGACATCCTCGGGATGGACTTCATCTGCAACGAGAGCTTCGACCGCATGGAGGCCCCGGAGTTCGCCGAGATCGTCCGCCAGGCCCGCTTTCACGTCGCGAGTACCGTCTCGACGTTCGCGATGGTCGACAACAACATCGGGGTGACCATCCTGCCGAGGCTGTGCCGCTGGCACGCGCGCGGAGACCTGCGCTTCTTGCCGCTTGCCGATCCCACGGCCTTCCGCACCGTCGGGGCGATCACGCGCAAAGGACGCTCGCTGTCGCCGATCACCGAGCGTCTGGTTCGCGCCGTCGAGACCGTCGTGCACGAGCACGAACAGGCCTTTGGCCTATCGTGGGTAGGGTAGAAGTAAAGCGGTGACGTTTTTGCCCTGTATTCATTGATCCATTTATCTAATTAGAAACCTGCTGCGCGGCCTCTGCGCGTGATACGGTCTGGCGCAGTAGTTGAAAATTTTCATTGATTAGCTTAGGGCTGATCGTTCTGCGGGGCTGCGCACAATCTCCTCTAAAGACAGCGTATGCAGTGTCCTCAAGCTCGCGCACTGATGCCTTCGCTTCCGCACGTATTCGTACACCTTCTCGGTTGCCGCCGACTATGCAGGAGGCCGCGACGCCCCGATCAGATTGTCGTCGTCCTCGTCGAACGACGGCGGGTGCTGGACGACGGGGAAGGCGTGGCCCTGCACGCTGTCGATCAACATGCGGAACGGGTTGTCGGTGCTGCCGACCGCGGCCTTCGGATCGAACAGCCCGAGGTGGCGCCCTAGCTTTTCCAGGGCTGCCATCTGGTCGTGCATCTTGATCTCGATGCCGTCCTTGGTCGTCTTCACGCCGGCGTAGAGGGCGGCCGCGTTGGGCGACAGCTTGGTCGTGTCGCCGATGACGATGGTGCCGCTGCCCTCACCATTGCAGCGCGGGCACATCGGATCGGGATTGCGAAGTGACTTGCCGAGTTGGTGGCCATCCTCGGCGACGCCGTAGCACTGGTGGCACGGACGGCGCTCATGGCGGATCAACTCGTTCGGGTCGGCGCCCGCGATACACATGAGGCGCTTGATGACCCAGTCGGCACTCACCTCGACGCGGGCCGACTGGGCGGCGATGGCGTCGTCGACGGCGCCCTTGACCTGAACATTTCGCAACAGCCGAGGACCCTGCACTTCGGCTGTGTGGGCGCTGTAGCCGGCGCGGATGGCCGCCCGCTTGGCGTTGAGGTCAACGAGGTACTCGGTGATGAAACGCTGCTGCCTCGGTCGCAGATGGGCGGTCATGGCTCAACTCTCCCGAGAGGCGCTAGATGATGCGTTCTTCCGGTGATCTACCACAACATTTTGTGATAAGCGAGCCGCCCGGAGGCCCACAGGTGAGGTTTCGGGGAACAGCTACGTGCCCGCCTCCGAACCCCCAACCGCTCAGCAGCGGCCACCCAGGGGGCGGGCAGACGACAGTGGTAGCGTCGCCGCCGGGGTCGCTGCGACCGTAGTTGCCGCCGATATTGGCGAGCGACCTCGCGGACCGGCTACGACCGGGAAGCGAGTCGACGCGGTGCGGATGTTAGCCCGCCCCAAGGCGGTGCTCACGCGCACGCGCACTGGGGGTATGGGGGAGTGTGTGGACAGGTCGTCCGAAGTGTCTGATGGGCGTCTGAAGAGCGTCTGCTGGCTAGTTAAGTTCAGCAATTCCGCTATTTTTGGCGACTAGGCAATTACGGTAGGATTGCGTCTGCATGTACTCTGAATCTGGCAATTTCGCGTCTGAGGGGGCGTCCGAAGAAGTACCTTAGCCGCTATAGTTCCTCGTCCTTCGCCTCAGAGGCGCCTTCCGCGGAAATATCGGCAATGACGATCCGGTTCCTTTGGCGGGAGTTTGGACCCTCGACGATGATCTTGATCACCCCGCGATCGAGCAGTCGGTTCATCGCTGTCGCCAACTCCCGCTTGGTCAGTCCCTTCGCTCTCTCCTCTCTAGCGAACAGCGCTGGGGCATACGCGTTTGACGACTTATGGCTGACACTCCGACCTTGACGCTCATATGCGACGACTAGCTCGACAAACACGCGCTCCGAATTGGCTGCGAGCGATTCTCCGGTGTCCGCATCAACGCTGCCATCCCGCACGAAGATGCCTCTCTTCCACCGCAGAGCAATCCGGTTTCCGGTTTTGCCGTAGTTGGCCTTCATCACCTCCAGGATGCGCGCATCCGGGTCGACAACGCGCCGGTCCTCCCTAACGCGGTCGAGATACAGCCGCGAGCGGACGGAGTTGTTCCATGCAGTGCTGCCGGACGTGCCGCTCCCACTCGCCATGCCCGACACCGAGGGGTGCGAGAGAAGTACGACGGTCGTCCCAAGCTTCATGGCGAGACCTCGGAGGAGGCTAATGAACTGACGCGCTTGGGCGCGATCATTCTCTTCGCCGCCGAAGAGGTCCGCGAGAGTGTCGAGGATGACGAGGACGGGCTTCAGTTCGTCGACGCGGGCCTTCAACGCCTCGAAGAGGGGTGTGGCCTTGATGATCTTGTTGTTGCGACCGTCCTGAGTGGCAAGAAGCGCGTCCTCGCCCGCGAGAGAGCTGACGAATAGACGATGGAGGTGGGCGAGGGGACGCGGGAGCGCTCGGACCACATCATCGAGGCGACGATGAACCTCATCAAGGTCATCCTCCGCCGTGAGAAAGAGTACCGCGCCATGCTGCACATCCATTCCCAGCCACGGCACGCCGAGAGATACGGCGACTGCAAGCTGGAGCGCCACAAGTGATTTGCCGACGCCGCCGTCGCCGCCGAGGAGCGTGACAGTGCGGGCCGGGATAAGCTCCTCTGAGAGCCACTCCCTACACGGGACCGGCGTGCCTGCGAAGTCGGCCGCGCAAATAGTGGCAAGCACGCTACGTCTTGCGGCAGCCTGGGCCTTGCCGGTCTCGTCGAGGACGTCGGCATCTTTGTCCTCAACCACCTCCCCCGTCTCCGGATTGTGCGGCGGTAGCCCGGTATCGTGACCAGCGATCTTTGCGAGAATACTTTCAGGCAGAGCCCGCGGCCGCTTGATGCCCGCCGTGAGGCCCGATGAGATGGTGGCGCGGACTGCATGGATACCGTCACTGCTGGTGTAGCCGTTCCTGTGGCACGCCTCCTCCAGCGCGGCGCGCACCTCGGCCTCCAGCAGCCACCCCCCTCCGACCACCTCCCCGAGCCCCAGCGCACTGTCGTTGAGCTTGTTGTTGCGTCCTCCGTCGGTGCAGGATGCGAGGGCCTCGACCGCGGACCGGAGTGCGCCTTGTGCCCAAGCGCGCACGAGCGGGTGGGAAGCGAGATCGGGACGGCCAGCGGCCGATAAGGGCGCCTCCTCCCGAGAGGCTTCCTCGACGCGCTGGCAGCCCGCCTTCTCGCCGGCCGACTGGAGGAGGCCCCCCACAACGTCGAGGAACGAGGCGATGCTGTCCTCAGTGACCGCAACCAAGTTGCCGCGTCGCGTGTCTGCTGGAGATCCGATGCGCCATTGGTAGGGCTGCCCACCAGGGTGGGTGCCGTCTGCAACAAACTGTTGACCCCTGCCGAGCACTTCGACACTGCCTAGTTCGCCTTTGACAGAGCGCTTTCCGGGCTCGCCCGCGGCAGCAGCGTAGACGATCAGGATGCGTGAGCTGTCCGCACGGAAGCGGATAGGGGCGTCGCCGAGGATATCGAAGGCGAGGCCTGCTACAAGCTCGGCCAACTTCGGATCGTCCACGTCGACGTCAATTACCCGCAGACCATCGCACAGGATGCCCGTGCTCAGCGCCGCCGGTAGGGCGACTGCGCCCGGCGCCGCGCACGCCGGGGGATCACCGCGGGCCGCCGCTTGCCACGCGACGCCGAAGGGCTTCTTCTCCCTGGTCCTCACCGGGATCGGCCGGAAACCGTGCTCCCAGGCGGCCTGACGGAAAATCACTGCACCCGCCGCGATGGCGTCGTCGGGCGGGATGCTGTTACGCTTCGCGAGGGGTGCCATCGTCAGATCCTCTCGGCGAGGATTGGCGCGCCCTGGCCCGACGGCCGGGAGAGCCGACCGGAGACGAAAGTACTTTCTGTCTCGTTCTTAACAACGAGGGTCTGGCCGCTCGAGATGAAGTCGATGGCGTGCGACGAGAGGTCGAGTGGAGATTTCCTCACGTGACCTCCTCCGCAGAGAAGGGCTGGCGCGACGCGGCCAAGTACGCAGCGAGGTCCGAGGCCGCGACGAAGCTGCGGGTGCCGATTTTGGTGAGCGGCAGGCGTCCCGCCGCTACCTCATTGTAGAATTTTCCATGTGAGATGCCGCCGAGTACCTCGCGCGCACTGAGGACGGAGCGAAGGCAGTCGATGAACGCAGGCGATGCAACGACCTGGGCTCGGGCGTCGGCGAACCGCCTCTGGAACGAGTCTGGGGACGTCTCGGCAAGCCTGCAGGTCTTACCGTGGCCGGTATGTGGTAGATCGCTCGCGAGCGTCCCGGTCACGTGGAGCAGCTTGGCAGCAGATGCGGATTTGGCGTGCATTGGTCCCTCGCAGACGTTGGTGAATCAGCGAGGACAACGATGGAGAGGCGGGCATCACGAAAAAAGCCATCCTACTTTTCGTGATGGATGGTGAGCATTTCGGCAGCTTCCAGCATCTGACCACCTAACATCGGGCGGTAGCTCAGGAAACGCAAATTTCCCGGCTCTTTTACGTCCACATTTTTCTGCTTTGTCACAATATTCTTAATTCGTCCTACTGACAAACCTAGATTTAGATCTTTATCCTCGGAAAGTATTTTAGCGGCTTGACTAATTGATATGCAATCTCCGCTCTTCAGCAATTTTAATGCCTCCCGCGCAATTATATTGTCCCTAGATCGCTTAAATGGTGCGCCACTACTGCCCTTGTATTTTCGCCCAGACTTGCCATCCTTGTCGCCCCGTCGCTCAAAATTCATTTGTGGATTTGGCACAGGCGTCGAAACGTCAATAACTTTTCGCTTCTCAAACTGAAAATCCATCGCGAGCCATAAAGCTAGTTCACGCCAGCCCTTCATTGTCGGTCGGCAACCGTAAAATTCTAATATCAAACTCAGCCTATCTGCTAATGCGTTGACAATATCCTCCCTTGGCGTTGTTTCGTCAGATACAATCTTCCCGAATGAACGAAACCGGCTTGCCCAGTGCTCGATTTGGGCTGCGCCATCATCATCTATCGGGTCATTGTTGTCTTCAAATTGCGCCGAATTATTCTTATCCATTGCTATCTTTCCGTAGTGCTATGCGAGAAATATTCGGCGCCAGACGTCGTCAGCGACGATACGAGTATGTTTCTGTCGAGGAAGACGTTTCGCTGCTCGCAACTGGTTTCGGCGATGAGGAGGCAGCCGTGACAGGCGGCGCCGTGGAGGGCTCGGTCTTCCGCCGCGTGGGCCGGCTCGTGGTCGGCGCAGATTGGGTCGCCCGAGCACAGAGCGAGACGATCGAGCGCCGACTTCAGCACGGTCGGGAAACGCCGTGTGACTTCCACAAGGCCGCCGAGCGTGCCCTGGTTGCCGGCACTGGCGGTGTAGATGAGGACGCCGCACTCCCGCGGCTGCCCCGGCATGGCGGGCATCAGGTAGAGGCGCTCCTTCAACGAGCTCGCTGGGTAGCCGCAGTCGATCGCCACCTCCGTGACGAGCGCGTGGGCGAGGCTGTGCGCCAAGACGAACTCGATGCTGTCGCCCTCCTTGGCGACAGCGGCTGAAGCCCCTCGGTCCTTCCTTGCCTTGGTCCAGGCCGCGGTCCCCGCCATCAGGGTGCGCCGCCGCTCGGCGACCTCGGGTCGCGCGACCCAGGCGGCGAGAGCGTCGGGATCGAAGCGGAGGAAGAAGCCCTCGCCGAACTGCTCGATCGCCGGCAGCCAGTCGGTGTCATCGGCGAGCGGCGCGCCGTTCACCGCGAGCCCGACGTCCTCGATGCCATCGTCCGCGAGGGGAGCCGGCTCGAAGCGGGTGAAGCCATAGAGGCAGGCGACCTCGCGAAGGCGGTGTACGGCGACAAGAGACGCGATGCCCTTCAGCAGCGACGCCCGCTCGGGATCCCATACACTCCGGTCGAGCGTCTCGGCATGCAGCAGCGCCTTCGGATGGTTCTCACCGATGACGGGGCGACCGCACGCCAACACCTGATACTCGGCGATGCGCGGGTTCTGGGCGGCCTGCGGGCTCGACGGCGCAGGGGCGGCCTTCCTGGCCTCGATGCGCGCGAACACGGCCCCGTCCTCGAAGCCTTCGAGGTTGGCGGCGATGGCCTGGTTGAACCGGCGCGCCATCGTCACCTCGCCGGCGGTGGTGCAGCTCTTCACCTCCGACCAGACGGCGTCGAGCGCCCGGTCGAGGGCGTCATTGGACTCCGGCAGGGAGATGACGCGCACGATCTGCGGGAAGTAGGTGTTGGTGGCGCTGCGGGTCAGCAGCCTGAGCCCCTTCGGCGCATCGCAGCCGGCCGGATCGTCGGGGCCGATCCACGGCCGCTTGCCCCGGCAGGCGCCGAGGCGGCCTTGCTGGAAGAGCTCTTCGAGCGACAGCCGCGCGCCGCAGTCGCAGACGATCTGCGTGTCGCGCGGGTCGGCGCTGGTCCCGGCGTCGACCAGCCACATCGCCTGCCGGCACGCACGGCCCCCGCCTTCCTCTTCGGATCGCCCGGCATGCACGACACGCCGCCATTCGATGTCCTGCAAGTGGCCCTTCTCGCAGCCGCAGACGAAGCGCAGCGGCGAGACGCGCCGCCGCTTCCTGTCGTCGACGAATTCGAGCAGCCGCGGCGGGTCGAGATCGCCGAGGCGGACGATGCGGCGGCGGTTGCCGGTGTCGCCCTCGACGGCATCGCAGGCGAACCATTCCGGGAACACCTTCGCCTTGATGGCCGGCGAGGCGCGCCTGGGGTCGCCGGCGTCGATCGGCGGCGTGCGGAACTTCAGCGGCTTGCCGGTCGCAAGGCGCTTGTCGGCGGCGTCGCCGAGCCGGCGCTCCAGGAGCTGCGCGAGGCGCGGCTCCTCGATCGTCTTGAAGGCGTCCTTGCCGGCGGTCTCCCAGTCCTGCAGGCCCATGATCAGCACCGACCGCTCGGGAAGGTCCATCATCGCGCCGGGGCCGAACAGCCCGACGACCTGCCCCATCCTCACCTGGCTCTTGGGCATGCGCCGGACCTCAGCTGCTGAGTTCTTGGTAGCGGTGATCGATGATCTTCAGCGCCGACGCGTGCTCGACGTCGCGCATCGAGCGGCCCGCCGTGAAGGGCGCGAAGTCGGGGCCGAGGCTCGACAGCAGCGCGTCGAGCGGGTCGTGCAGGAGAGCCTGGCCGGACGGGTAGCCGTAATAGAGCTTCCCGGCGTTCGAGCCCCGATCCTCGGCGATCCGCTTCCAGGTGGCGAGCAGGTCCTCGACGATCGACCGGAGCGCGGCGTGCCCACCGACGACGGCGCCGTCGGGCGCGCGGGCGAGGATGATGTCGACGATGTCCTGCGCGTTGACGCGGTCGGGCATGTCGATGGCGCCGCCCTCCGCCACGAGATCGGGATTGAGGTGCCGGACGCAGGCGACGACGACGGCCGCGAGCGCCCGGTCGATGGCGCGGGCGGCCCATGGCGTGACGCTGGTCGCCTCGACGGCGCGGTAGAAGCAGGCGTGGAACTGCCGGAACTGCTCGTAGTGGAGCCGGTCGCGCGGCTTCTGCGCATTCAGCAGCACCACCACCAGGCCGGGCTTGTCGGCGACGCGGCCGACGCGGCTGGTCGCCTGGATGTACTCCGAGGCCGACTTCGGCTGGCCCTGCACCAGCATCAGGCCGAGCCGGCCGATGTCGAGGCCGACCGAGATCATGTTGGTGGCAAGCGCCACGTCGACGCCCTTCTTGTCCGTCGCCGGCAAGTTCAGGGCATCCTTAGCGGCGGCGACCTTGTCGGTGCTCTCGCGCGACGTGAGCTCGAGCACCTCGCGGAGGTAGCGGTCGGCGAAGGGTTGGTCGGGCGGTGACACCCGACGGCGTTTCGTTCCGTACTGTGCCAGTCGCGTTCGAACCTCGTCCTCGACGATGCGGCGGGCGCCGCCGAGCTCGCGGAGCGCGTTGAAGTAGCCGAGGGCCGTCATGTAGGCGTCGGCCTCGTTGCCGTCGTTCGCCTCCTTCTGCGCGGCCGCGAGCAGCGAGAGGAGCACGTTCAGGAAGACGAGTTTCGGCCCCTTGCCGGGCGCGGCGAGGCCGAGATAGAGGCGCGCCGGCTTCTCGCTGGGAGAAACAGTCTTGGCGAAGAAGCTGTCGCGGCGGTCCGGACCCGGCGGCGGGAAGATCTCGGTGCTCGCGCGGTCGAACAGCGCTTTGATCTGCTCCGTGGCACGCCGCACCGTCGCGGTGGAGGCAATGACCTTGGGGCGGATGCGCTTGCCGAGGCGCGAGCGTGTCGCCAGCCGGTCGAGCGCCACCTCGTAGAGCGCCGCGACGGTGCCGAGCGGCCCGCTGATAAGGTGCAACTCGTCCTGGATGATGAGGTCGGGTGGGTCGAGGGTGGCGCCGTTCTCCAGCCGCACCCCCTGCCCTTTCCCGTCGTTGGGCCCATAGAAGCCCCACTCGTCGGACCGGTTGACGTGCCCGAAGAAGGCGCCCGCCTCGCCGAGCCACGGCAGGCCGGCGAACTTGTCGACGGTGGCGATGACGAAGGCCGGCAGCCGCCGGTAGATCGTCTCGTCGACCGTGAGGATCGGCAGATCCCTGTCGCCGGTGAACTCGCACGCGGCGTTCGCGCAGCGGATCGCCATGTTCTTCGGCGCCAGCGCGTTCGGCGTGCAAGCGAAGCTGTCGCGCGTGAACGCCGTGCCGCACCAGGGGCACGCCTTGATCGGCGCCGGGGCCTCCTTGCCGTCGCGCTGGTAGCGCCGGACGCGGACTGAGGCCGTCTTCGGATCGCTGTTGCCCTTGCCGCCCAGTCGGTTCGGCGAGGCCGCGGCGCCGACCCAGAGGCCGATTTCGATCGGCCAGTCGCCGAGCATACGCGTCTTGCCGTCCATCCAGGCCGGCTCGCCGCGCATCAGCTCGAGCGCGCAGACGACGCCGGAGGCACGGGCGAGCTGGTCGAGGGTGAGCAGGCGCAGCGTGTAGCGCATCAGCACGGCGACCCCGGCGCCGAGCTTGCCACCGGCCGTCAGACGGCGGTGGGCGATCGTCCAGGCGGCGAGGCCGAGATAAGCCTCGGTCTTGCCGCCGCCGGTCGGGAAGAACAGCAGGTCGACGATCTCGCGCTCGTCGCTCAGCTTGTCCTGCAGGCCGGGCAGGTTGAGCAGGACGAAGGCAAGCTGGAACGGCCGCCAGGTGGGTGGCTTCTCCTTTGCCGGATCTCCGCCGGGGCCGGCGTTGCGACGGCGGGCGGCGCGGGCGACGGCCTCGTTCATCGCCCGGAAGGCGAGCCGCGCCCAGCGGTCGCGGCGGAGGAGCTCGATGCCGGCGGTGATGCGGTCGGCGGCCCGGTCAGCCTTCTCGAGCAGGCGGTCGGCCGCCTTCTGGCGTGGGGCGCCGTCAATCGACCTGACGCCGGCGCGCTGGGTGGCAATCCAGCGGCGATAGTCGTCGGGCAGGCCAGAGAGGGCTGCGGCGAGGGCGTCCCCGCTCTCCACGGCGAGCTTCTCGAGCGACTCCATGCCGAAGGTGGCGGTGATGGCGAGGTTCGGCTCGACGCGCTCGACCCCGGCGGCGGGCAGGAAGTCGGTGTGGGCGGAGCGAACGATGCCGTCCTCATCCGCCTCCCAGCCGGCGGAGGCGTTGCAGCCGACGGCGAACTCGGCGACGTCGCGGTAGTGCAGGTCGGCGGTCGCCGCGTCGGTGTCGTCGGAGCCGAAGCCGCTCATGTCGATGCGCGGGTGCAGCGGCAGCTCGGTGCGGACGCGCACCTCCACCTGGAAGGCGAAGGTGACGTCGGCGAAGCGGCGGCGGGCGGGGTCGCGGCGGTTGACGAGCATGACGGTGAGCGCGCGGACCCTCGCCACGCTGCCGTCCGGCCGGTTCAGGTCGTAGGGTCGGCCGAACACCTCGACGACGAGGCCGCCGCCTGGCCGCTGCCGGCCGGCGGAGCCTGGCAAGATGGCGGTGGTGCGCCTTCCCGGCTCCGGCACGGAGATGGTGACGGTCGCGCGGCCCGGCTCGCGCTGCCACTGCACCTTCTTCAGGGCGGGGTCGTAGGCGGCCTTCTCGTCGGTGAAAACCTCGGGCGGCACTGGCGGGATGGTGACGTAGTCGCCCCAGCTCGCCTCCACGTCGATCGTCTTCACCGTTGCGTCGACGAGCACCGTCAGGCCGCAGGCGGAGGGGGCGAGCGGGCGGCGGGCGGCGGGGTCATCAGGGGCGGCGTCATCGGCGGCGCGGGCGGTTCCCGTCTCTGGATCACTCTCCTCGCCGGGATCCATCTCGACGTCGCCGGTGTCCTCCCCGAGGCCCTCCTCCTCCCGGCCGTCCTTCGCCCCGTCGACCGGCGCGGGCACGAGGAAGCCGGTGAGGTACCAGCGCGAGGGGTTGGTCTCGAGGAGCTCGGCGGCGATGTCGGCGTCGCGCGGCGACGGGCCGATGAGGTCGCGGCGCAGCGTCTCGACGAGCCTGCCGCGCACGGCCTCGGCGGACTTCGGATCGATCGTCATGCCTCGACCTCTTCTTCTTCATCTGCTGCGCCCGGCGCGAGACCGGCGCGGCGCTCGGCCTCGGCGCGCTCGGCGTTAAGAGCGAGCAGGCGGGCGAGCACCTCGTCGCGGAAGTCGGACAGCCAGAACAGCCGGCCCTGGTAGGTGTGATCGTCCTCGGTGGTCTCATCGAGGAAGACGGGCTCGGCCCGCACTGCGAGGTCGTCCCAGCCGTAGGCGGCGAGCACGGCCCGGTCCATTTCGGCGTGCAGTTCGCGCAGCCGCTCGATGTCGGCCGCCGTCTCGTCGCGGTCGTGAAAGCGGTTGTAGGTCTTGGTCATCCCCTCGTTGCGGGCGACCATCAGCGCGGCTCGGTGGTCGTGGTAGACCTGCCCCGCCGCCTTCAGCGCTGGCGAGGCCTCGAAGCCGGGCGGGAAGGGGAAAGTCTCGAAGACATCCGAAGGATTATACGTAATGCCTTCACCTCGACTAGCGCCAGCGAATCTGTTCCATACCTCATGCTCGCGAGCTTGGAGACAGGAGAAGAACGGCATGGAGTCGGTAGGAAACACAATCAGCTTATGCGAATAAATGAGATCAGGCCTGAGTTTTGCAAAAGCTTGATGCGCTGTTGCAGCGGCATTGTGCACAAACAAATAGCCAACTTCTCGCAATGCTCTGTATAGACCAGGCCGCTTATCGGCATACTGCCACCATCGTATACGCAGTGCATCTCGTTTCTGTTTGTCACGCTCAGGCTTAACTCTCCTCTCAATGATCTCCAGAAGGTCCGGCCATTCCTCTGCGACTTCGCCTGGATAGTCTGCGGGTACTAGTCCGCTAGTCAGGCAAGACCGCCGTCCCTTCTCAGTCATTGTAGCCCACGGCCGCAAATCTTTACGACGGCCCAGCGGACGATCGAAAAAATCAATGGCGTAGCGGTGATAATCATGCGTCGCCGAGGAATTTACCTCGTCACCGCCAATAAATGGACGTATACGCTCTGCATTGCGCGGATCCTTGGCGATCAGCGCGCGCATCATCTCTAGGCTCTCTGACTCCCCTTTGGCCGCCGCTACGTCGTCGAAGGTGAAGCCCATGCCAAGAACGATTGAACCCTGGAACGCCTTCCGAGCGTTCGCGGCGAGCCGCGCGGGTGCGCTGTCGAGGTCACCCTCAATCAAATAAGCGGATATGCGCCGTACCTTTCGATTGTCGAGCACCGGATATGCTGTGGAAGATCTAGAGACGTGTATGATGCTCACAACAACTGTTGCTTCTCCTGGCCACTTCAATCGACGGATGGCGCGGGATATAGTGCCTCCTTCTTGAAGGATAATCGCCAATCCCGTATCGCGAGTATCGCCCTGCCTGATGGTATCTGTCGCAATAAGCCCCGATACAGCTCCTTGGCGCAATAATAAAAATGATCTGCGAAAAAAGTGTGCCGAAATATCAGCGCTACGTGTTCCACCGGGGTGCAGATACTCTAACCAATAGCTAAACGAATCTCCAAAATTCGTGGAAATCGACTTCCCACCCAAAAAGGGCGGGTTCCCCACGATCGCGTCGAAGCCCGGATTGCCCCGGGCAAATACCTCCGGGAACTCGACGGGCCAGTGGAACGGCACGAGCGGGTGCTCACCCGCCCGCAGGCTCGCCGCCGCCCCGCGAAGTTCGTCCCACCGCACCGGATTGCCAGCGACCCAGCTTTCGATCGTCGCGCGCCGCGTCTCGCGCGCCTTGGACTTCGTCTCGTCGAAGAAGGCCGACAGCACGGCGTCACCGAGGATGCGGACGAGTGCGACCCGGTCCTCGACGAACTTGTGCTTCTGCTCCAATACGACGCGCAGCGTGTCGTCCGGCGCCGCCTGGATATCTGCGCGGGCCTTGCGGGCCTCCTCGACGCGATCCGCTACGAACTGGCGGAACAGCGGCAGCCCTGGCTTCGAGGCATCCCAGTGCATCGCCGCGATCTGCTGGCTGTCGAGGCCCACGAGGCTGTCGCCACTCTTCAGTGCGTGGTCAAGGAAGGTGAACTCGTGGTCGCGGGCGAGCGTCGCGAGCCACAGTGACAGCTTGGCGAGTTCGACCGCACGCGGGTTCTTGTCGACGCCGTAGAGACAGCGCTGCGCCACCAGGCGGCGGGCGTGCAGCGGCTCGTCCTCGTCTGGCGGGATCGGCGGCCGCGACTTCGGCCACCGCGCCCACGCTCTAACCAGACGGTCGCCGAGCGCCCGGCAGGCCTCGACCAGGAAGGCGCCCGAGCCCATTGCCGGGTCGCACACTTTCAGCGACAGCACATCCTCCGCCGTCGCGTCAGCCCCGATGCGCTCGAAGGCCGGCTCCAGGGCGTGGCGGACGATCGGCTCGGTGAGGGCGCGCGGCGTGTAGTGGCTGCCGGTGCGTCGCCGCTCGTCGGTCGGCTGCAGCAGCGGCGTACCGTCCGGCGCTATCGTCGCCCCTGGCGAGGCGCGCTCGTCGATAATCTGATGGAGAGCTGCGGCGAGATCTTCGATCGTGCTGGCCGCCTTTAGTGCCGCCTCAACCTTCGTGGGGGTCTTGGCGAGCTCCGCCTCCACCTTCAGGAACTTCACCCGCTCGGCCGGTTTTGCTGCGAGCAGGCGGTCAAGGTCGACGAACACTGGTGTTCGCTCTTTCTTGCCGGCGCGGATGGCGAGAGCGGGGCCGGTCATCGTCTCCACCGTGAAGCCCATCACGGTCTCGTAGACGCTGCCGATCTGCTCGACATCGAGCGTGCGGTAGGAGAGCTTCTCGCCATCGAGCACGAGCAGCCGGTCGAGGATCCTGAGCACGCACTCGTCCGAGACGTCCGCCGGCGCCGGTGCGTCGTCCGGCCCGTCCTGCCCCTGCAGGAAGGGGAAGGCGGCCGGATCGAACAGCCGCCCGCCGCGGCCGCGGATCCAGTCGCCGGAGGCATCGCCGGAGTGCACCAGGCGGAACAGCGCCAGGAGCCGCGCCCAGGCGCCACGCCGAAGGTGCATGGTGAGCTCGTGGCGGGTGCGGTCCTCCAGAAGGCGGGCGTGCAGCGACCGCACGCCGTAGCCCTGGGCGTAGAAGGCGCGCGCCTCTGCCTCTGCGCTCGACGGGATGAGGTCGCGGTCCTCCGCATAGAGCAGGAAGACAAGGCGCAGCAGCACCGTCAGCAGGCCGTCATAGAGGTGATCCGGCCGCGAGCGGGCCAGAGCCTCCAGGCGGATGCCGTCAGCCTCGACGAGGCCGCGCATGAGCTCGTGGAGGGCGCCCAGCACCTGCGCCGCGAGCTTGGTGGAGACCTCCGCCTGGGCGTCGCGGCTCGCCTGCAGGAGCGCGGGCAGCCGCCGGTCGGTCGCGTCGTTGTGCAGGCGGTAGGACAACAGCAGCAGCTTGAGGCCGCCGAGCATCGGCCGGCCGCTCACATCACCGAGCGAGCGCAGCGGGAAGCGCAGCCAGCCGCTGGTCTCGCCGCGCGGGGCATAGATCAGGCGCAGTTCGGAATCCGTGACGAGGATGCCGGTGCGGACCTCCTTCTCCTTGCAGAGCCGTTCGAGCCGCTGGTGCGGCGTCGCTTCCCAGCCGGCGAGCGCGCCACGCCCGTCAGGGTTCACCCCCGCCGTCTCGATGCGCACGAGGATCTGATGGCCGCCACCGGGTGCCGTCACCGCCCAGTGCGGGGCGATGTCGGTGTCGCTCTCCTCGATGCGCAGCACGAGGTTCTCGGGCACCGCCGGCCCACCCGGGGCCCCCGCCACCTGCGCCGGCTGCCAGCCGAGGATCTCGTGGAAGAAGGCCCAGGCGTCGCGAAGCGCCGGGCCGGGCTTGTCCGCCGGCGTGAGGTGCGCCTTCGCCGCTTCCGTGTCGCCACGTGTCTGCTGCTGCGGAACGAGGTCGAACTTGCGCAGCACCACCGGCGCGACCACCAGGCCGACCGGCTGCACGTAGCCGAGCCACTCCTCGTTCGGGTCGATCCACGCCATCTCAGTTTCCGACCGGCCAGAGGTAGACGAGGCCGACCGTCTCCAGGCGGTCGGCGACGATGGTGTAGGACTCGCGCACCCGCTTCGGGCCCGTCTCCAGGTCCTGCGTCAGACGCGCGAGCTTCGCCTTCCAGTGGCTGCGGTCGCGCTTGCGCTGCTCCACCTCGGCCGTGATGTCGGGCAGGAACGAAAGCTGCTTTTCGTCAGGCTCGGCGTCCGCCTTGGCGACGCGCGAACGCTGCTCTTCGAGCAGGTCCTGCAGCGAGCTCGCCTCGGCCTCTGCCACCTTCGCGAGATTGCGCGACGCCACCGCCTTTGCCTCCTTAGCCCGCGCCTGCAGCTCAGGCTCGAGGTCGGCGGCATCCTGAGCGGCGGAGGCGCGGATGCGGTCGACGATGTGGGGAGCCGGCGTGCGCGCCGTCTTGAACGCCTTGTCGAGCTGCACCAGCGTCGTCGCTTCGCCACCCGCGCCGAACGGCTTCAGCGGCTTGGTGCCCCTCCCCGACTCCGTCCAGGCCGCGGTGACGAGGATGATCTCCTCGTGCAGCCGCGCTGCGCCGGGTCCGTAGAGCGCCAGGCGGCCGATCAGCACGACGCGCGGCTGGGCGCCGGGGCCGAGCAGGACGCACGCCCGCGACAGGCCGGAGGCGAAGCCCTGGGCCAGGAAGCGCGACAGCAGCCGCCGCACCAGCCGGTGCTCGAGGTGCACCTGCACGACGCCCTCGACGTCGACGCCGGCCTCGGTAACGGCAGGCTCGAAGGCGAAGGCGCGAACCGGGGCGTCGCGGCGCCAATCCTTCAGGCTCTCCCCCCGCTTGCGGCGGCGGATGCGGAGATCGTCGAGCGAGTCCGCCCAGCGTGCCTTCGCCAGCTCGGGATCCGCGGGGTCGAGGCGGAACATCGGCGTGCCGTTGATCTCGCCGGTGCGGTGTGCGTCGAGGCTGGTGCCGGAGCGTCCCATCGCGGTCGCCAGCACGGCGCGCAGGTCGTCCGGATCGACGCCCACCTTCTCGCGGGACTCCTCCAGCGTCTTGCGCAGATCGTCGAGCTCCTTCGCCTGCCTCTCGCGGCGCCTGGCCGTCGCGTCGTCCATTTCCTCCACCGCCCGGCGGGAGAGGTCGCCGCCCTCCTCCGCCTCGATCTCGCGGGCGAGCTGGCCGGCACGCGCGATGCCCTCGCGGGCGAGGCGCTCGCCGAGTCGGTCGGCGATCACCTGGCCGGCTGAGCCGAGCTGTTCGCGAATGCGCTCCGTCTTGCGCACCAGCGCCTGCAACACGACGTCCTCCTCGCGCTGCGCGTAGACGAAGTAGCGGCAGGTGATGAAGGTTGACGGCTGCAGCTTGCGGTCGATGCGGCCGTTGCGCTGTTCGAGCCGCGCCGGGTTCCACGGCAGGTCGACGTGGAAGAGATCGTGGCAGCGCATCTGCAGATTGATGCCCTCGCGGGCGGCGTCCGTGCAGATCAGGATGCGCAGCGGATCGGCGGTGGGATCGGTGTTGAAGCGGCGCTTCAGCTCCTCCCTGCGGTCGGTCGGCGTGGCGCCCGTGTAGCAGGCGATGCGCGGGTCCGGATCGAGGTCGTCGAGCTCCTCCTGCAGCCGCTTCTCGAGCCAGCGCCGCGTGTCCTCGTACTCCGTAAAAAGGATGAGCCGCCGGTCGTTCCAGCGCCCGCCTGGCGCCATCTCGGCCCGGATCCACGCGACGAGGCGATGCACACGTGCGTCCGGTTCGTTAGCGTGGCGGCGCGCGAGCTTCAGCATTGCGTCGACCATCGCGACGTCCGACACGGCGGCTGCGGCGACCCCCGACGCCTCGGCGGCCTCGTCCTCCTCCCGCTCGATGGCGAGTTCGGCAGCCGCCTCGTCATCCGGCTCCTCCTCGATCTCCGGCGCAGCGCCAGGGTCGGAGGCGAAGGTCGGGAAGGTGAGGCTCGCGGCCTTTTCCAGGCCGCGGCGGTGGACTTCGAGCGTGCGCGCGAAGGCGGCGACCGACGACAACAGCCGCTGCTGCAGACCGACCAGCGTCAGCCGAGCAAAACCCGCCTGCTTCGGCGGCAGCCCCTCCGCCTTCGCCCTCACCATCTCCGCGTAGGCGCGCAGCATCTGCGAGAGCTGCAGCTCGGGCGCATCCTGCGGCAGGCCGTCGATGACGACTGGCTCAATCCGGCGCTCCGGAAACTGCTCGTTGAAGTAGCGCAGATCCGATTTCAGCCGGCGTACCATCACGGGGTCGAGGTCGCGCGGCCGCACCGGCACGCCCCGCGTGAAGCGCTGCGGGTCGAGCATTTCCAAGAGCGCTGAGAACGAGTTCGAATGGCCGTTGTGCGGCGTCGCCGAAAGGAAGAGGCGATGCTCGAAGCGGTCGGCGAGACTGCGCATCGTCTTCGTGAACTGGCTGTCGATCGCATACTTCATGCCGCTCGCCGGCGCGGCGTGGTGGGCCTCGTCTAGGATGAGGAGCGAGCGCGAGCGGAAGTCGCCGAGTAGATCACGCAGCCCAGAGACATAGGTCTCGTCGGTCACCAGCGAGTGCGAGAGGATGAAGCGCGAGCCGGCCGACCAGGGATCGGCGCCATAGCCGCGCTCGCGCCGGAGGGCCCCGAGGAAGTCACGGTCGACGATGGTGAACGAGAGACCAAACTTGGTTTCGAGCTCGTCCTGCCACTGCCGCACGGTGCCAGCGGGCGCGGCGACGAGCACGAAGTCGATGCGATGGCGGAGCAGCAGCTCGCGCAGCACTAGCCCCGCCTCGACAGTCTTGCCGGCGCCGACATCGTCCGCGATCAGGAGGTTCACCCGCGGCAGCTTCAGCGCCTTGCGCAGCGGCAGCAGCTGGAACGCGTCGAGGTGGATGCCCGCCCGGAACGGCGCCTGGAACAGCTCACGGTCGGCCGCTGTGGCAGTGTTCCAGCGCAGCGTCCGGAAGTAGGAGGAGAACACGGCCGGGTCGTCCGTGCCGACCTTCGCGACCTGCTCCCACCCCTCGTCGGCAAGCACCGTCGCGTCGAGCTCGGCATCCCACACCACCTCGACCGTCTCGCCGGAGGCATCGTCCTCGATGCAGGCGAGCCGAACGACCGGCAGTCGGCCGAACGTGCGTGACTCCTCGACCAGCCAGCGTCGTGAGCGGACGCGGACGAAATCTCCTACCGCGGGCAACTCGTCTTCCCCCCACACCCCTTCGTTGAGGGGAGCCTAGCACGCCGCGAGGGAGGTCCAAGAGGCCTGCGTGTACGGGGTCTCGACGCGGCCGTGGGCGACGTCGTCAAGGCGATGGGCGGCTCGGCGTGTCGAAGAGCCAGGTCAGCCGCCTCTGCGAGGAAGTCGACGAGCGGGTGAACGCCTTCCTGTCCCGGCCGATAGAGGGCGCGCGGCCTTTCTGTGGATCGACGCCACCTACCTAAAGGTGCGGACGGCCGTCTTCGGGCCCGCACTCCCGAGCAACTGTTCAAGCAGGGCGTCAGGAAGCCGAGGCCACGCGTGCGCGGCCTCCAGGTCAACCGGCCCTTCGGCCGGCGGTGTGGTGATGGTGAGCATGACCGGCTCCCTAGCAAATCGGTGATCGACGGTTAAACTCACTTTGAGCGGGGACGGGCTTCTCAGGGACGAAATGCGATGCCACGCAAAGCCAACGAATGGGAGCAATGGTTTGCTCGGCGCGAAGGTTCGAAATCAGCTATGCGCCGGGCGCGCCCAAAAAATTCGATGGCCGTCTCGGTACCGCATGTTGTTTTTGAGAGAAAGTTCTTCGATGACGAGTGGAAGAAAAGTCGGATACGGGATTATGCGGACTACCGCCGCAAATTCCCAACGTCGGCTGAGAAAGAATTGGACACGATTCTTAGAGGCGTAAATGGTGGCGTGCTATTAGGACTTTTTCAGCGAGAGCATGTCGTGTCCGGGAAATGGATAGTTGATTTTTTCTTTCCAACTATACGCCTAGCAATCGAAGTGGATGGTTCATACCATCTAATCGAAACGCAAATAAAGAAAGATTCGTTGAAAGATTCGGACTGCGCACGATTTGATATTACTGTCCTTCGACTCTTGAATAGTGAAATTTTTGGCGATCGAGAGGTTCTATTATCCAGACTACGCGAGGGCTGGAGTTGTGCTAAGCGCCGAGAGAACAAACTTATTGGAAGGCAATTGCCACCTGAAGCGTAAGGTCACGACATCGACCCAGCAACGGCCGATCGCGTTGACTGAACCGGGCGACGCCGCCCACAAACGGAAATCCTGACAGCTCCGTCAAAGCCGCGCGCGGGGCCTGCCGGCGCGCAGCGGTCGCACAGAGTAGCTGCGTGCGGACTGGGCGCAAGCTGGCAGACGGCCAGCGGAAATCGGTTGCCTTGTAGAGCGCGAGGACGGCAACCTCTGGGGGGCTGGTGCGTGCGTATGCGGGGCGGGGGGAAATGGCGGGGTACCTGAGGCAGTTCTGGAGCTCGCTTGTTCGGGCGGTGCTGTTCTGGCTGGTGGCCGGAGGCACGGTCGTCGCGCTGGACTGGTCGCTCGGCGTGAACATGGCGCTCGTCCTCGAGCGGACCGGTGCGGGCATCCGGGCGTTCAGCGCTCCCCCCGAGGAGGCGCGGGCGGCGGTGGCCGCCCTCAGCGATCCTCGCTTCGCCTTCGCCCTGTCGGGTTTCCTGGGGGCGTGTGCCATCGGGCTCTTCGTGGCGTTCCTGATCCTCTACCGGGTCTGGGTGGGCTTCTCGCTTTGGCGCGCCCGCAGGGTCGTCATGCGAACGAAGTCGATGGCCGAGTTCGCCAACGAGTACGAGAACCACGTCTATCCCCGCCTCCTGAACCACCCCCTGATCGGCCACGCCTGGAAGGAGTTCGACGAGACGCTGCTGAAGGGCGGCCCGGTGATCGGCAACACCGTGCGGCCGTCGAGTTTCGTCAACGTCGGCATCGCCCGCGAGAAGCTCTTCGGCCTCAAGATGATGCCGAGCATCCCCGGCTACTTCGTCGGCGTCGGCCTGCTCCTCACCTTCATCGGCATCGTGCTCGCCCTGTCGAAGGCCGGCGAAGCGACGGCCGGTGGCAGCTCCGAGGAGATGCAGGCGGCGATGTCGGACCTCCTGCGGATCGCCTCCTTCAAGTTCTCCACCTCCATTGCCGGGCTGGGGGCCTCGATCGTCCTCGCCTTCTCCTTCAAGGTTTTCACGATCGGCATCGAGCGGGCGTTCTCCCGGTTCTGCGACGCGGTCGAGCAGCGGCTGCGCTACACCGCCCCGCAGTCGATCACCGCCGAGATGAACGAGGCGATGAAGGAGCAGCGCGACGAGCTGAAGGCGATCAACTCCGAGCAGTTCTTCGCCCGCATGGGCCGGGAGATCTCACCGCAGATCCAGGCCGCCTTCACCAATGCGATCGCGCCGGTGACGGAGAGCATCGCGGGCGCGGTCGATCGGCTGTCCAGCAACAGCCAGGACGGGATGCAGGAGCTCATCCATCAGTTCACCGCCAGTGTCCAAGGCGGCGCGGGGGTCGAGATGCGGGAGCTCGGGGAGACGCTGCGGGTGCTGCAAACGACGATCGCCGACACCCAGCGCGGCCTCGGCAGCAGCGGCGAAGACTTCGCGCGCCGGATGTCTGAGGCGGCGGAGAACCTCAACCGGCTTGTGACCGAGGCGAGCGGGCGGCTCGGCGAGAGTGCCGAGCAGCAGCGTGCTGGCTTGGCCGAGGCGGTGTCGGCGCTCCGGGCCACCTTCGAGCGCGCCAACGCCCAGGTCGATCAGGACCTCGGCCAGTCCGCCGCTTCCGCCTCGGCGAAGGTGGAGGCCGCGATGGGCAAGGTGATGGAGCGCCTGGAGGGCCAGCTCGGCGCGTTCATGGCGGGCCTCACCAACTTCCAGGAGGCGATGACCGGCAACGTCGGCGAGACGCAGGCGCAGATCCGTGCGGCACAGGCCGGTGGCGTCGAGATGGTCGCTCGGGCGTCCGAGGAGGCGGCCCGGGCCCTGGAGACGGGCTTTGCGACGGCGCTCCAGCGGCTGAACGAGGAGGTGTCGCGCCTGGAGACGGCCCTGTCGCAGGGGGCCGCGTCGATGACCCACCAGGCCGCGGCGATCGGGGAAGCGACGAGCCAGACCCGCCTCGTCTCCGACGCCTTCGCCAAGACCGCCCAGGACGTCCGTGTCGCCGCCCTGCCGCTCGCGCAGAGCGGCGAGCGGATTTCTGCTGCGACGGCGGCCATGACGGCCTCCCTCGGCACCGCCGCCGCGAGCCTGTCGGAGAGCCAGGAGGTGGGCCGGCGCCTGGCGGAGACGCTGACGGGGCACATCCAGCACCTGACGACGGTCTGGACGGGCTACCGCGAACAGTTCGAGCGCGTCGACGCGGTCCTCGCCGGTACGCTGACGGAGCTGGCGAAGTCCTCCGAGTCGCAGGGAGAGAGCCTCCAGAAGTACGCGGTGGCCGTCGACAAGGGGCTGGCCGACGCCGTGACGGGGCTTCGTCCGATCCTCGAAGGGCTGCAGGAGAGCGCCGAGGAGTTCGGAGAGCAGGTCCAGGCGCTCGAGCGAGCGCTGACGCGCCGCCCCGCAGCGTGAGTGAGGCGCCAGAACGATGATCATCGAGTCCGAAGCGCCCGACACCCACGTCGAAGAGGACGAGAACTATTTCGTATCGATGACCGACATGATGGTCGGAATCCTGTTCATTTTCGTCATCATGCTGATGATCTTCGCCCTGAATTTTCGGGAGCAGACGGACGAGTCGCAGGAGAAGATCGAGCAGCTGCGACGGGTCAACGAGGTGGCCGACCAGGTGCGCCGACGGCTCGACGAGTTGCGGCGCGACGTCCACAACGAGCTCGCCGCCATGGACGAGACCAATCGCGCACGGTCGCTGCTGCTCCAGGACATCCGGCGTCAGCTGCAGGAGCAGGGACTCGAGGTCCAGATCGACGAGGCGAACGGCGTGCTTCGCCTCACAGAGGCGGCGATCCGCTTCAAGAGTGACAGCTCTGCGCTGGCCGACCAGGAGCGCCGCAACGTCGGCATCGTCGCCCGGGTGCTGGCGAACGTCCTGCCGGCCTACGCCTATGCCGACTGCGTGCCGACGGACGCGGCGCCCTGCCCGGCGCCGACCCGCGGTGCGGCCATCGAGACGGTGTTCATCGAAGGGCACACCGACGTGACAGGTCGAGACGAGCGGAACTGGCAGCTCTCCACCGAGCGCGCGGTCAACACCTACCGGGTGCTGGAGGCAGACGCCCCGGGCCTGCGGGCGCTCCGCAACCGGAGTGGCCGCGAGATTCTCTCCGTTTCCGGCTACTCTTCGACGCGCCCGATCACCGACGGTGGCGGTGTCGAGGACCATGACATCAACCGGCGCATCGACCTGCGCTTCGTCATGGAGGTCGACCCGAAGAAGCGCCTGCAGGACATCCTCGTTCTGACCGACGACATGCAGGGCCAGCTCGTTCGCCTGCAGGAAGCGGTGGAGCAGGCACAGTGACCGTCGCCCTGAAAGCGGCCTGCGAGGACGTCATGCGACGGCTGGGGCTCGACGTCCCTGGCCCGCCGAACGTGACGGCGGTCGAGCGCGCCGCGGCTGCGATCGACGGCGCCGGAAACGGGCTGCAGCAGCCGGCGCGGGTCGAAGACTGGGACGCGATTGCCCTGCGGCTCGGCGACAAGGTAGAGAACGGTGTTCCGCTGACGACCGGAGAGCTCTGCAAGGCAGCCTGGTGTCTCTGGACCACACGCCCGGCCCTCGGCAACTCCCCCACCCTCCTGGAGGCCCTCCTTCGCCAAGTCGCTGCGGCAGAGCGGCGCCGGCCGTTCCGCGCCCTCGCATCGTCATTCGTCGCTGCGTTCGACCCGGCTCGACCCGGCATCAACGTTACCGGGCGTGTCCTGGCGGTGGAGGCACTGCGCTGGGGGAAACCCTGGCAGGGGTTGCAGGAGGTTCACTCCTTCTTCCATCCCGAAGAGGGGCCGCGGCGGCTCGCCCGCACCGCGATCGAGAGCGGTGGCACGGTCCCCGAGACCCTGCGCCAGCACGGGCTCGGCACCATGGCCGCCGGGGGCGGCTACGCCAAGGCCGTCACCGGTGCCATCCTGCGCGAGCTCGCCGGCGGCGCCGAGGTCGATCACCGGCGTCGGCTCGAGCGCATCCGGCAGGTCGCGCTTCGGCCAGAGGGCAGCCTGATCTTCGAGGATCAGTCGGTGCTCGTCGCCGAGGCGCTCCTGCGCCCCTTCAGGCGCGACGACCCGGACATCGCCATCCAAGACCTGTTCCTACAGACGGTGCTCTCCCTGTTCGGCGACCCGCGGCTGCGCCCCGGCCGCTGGAATCAGCTGCGAGAGCTCGAGGACATCGTCCAGCGCTGGCTTACCCGTCAGTCGCTGCGGCAGTTCCTCGAGATCGTCGACCAGACGGCGGACCTCAGCATGTGGAAGTACCGCCGGAGGTTCTGGGAGGCGGTGCACAATGCGGGGCTGGTCAAAGGAGCCTGGGTCGTGCTCGGCCCGGACGGGGTATCACGTGCACGGCGCGCATTCGGGAAGAGCGCCAGCTTCGCTCAGTTCAGCGGAGGTGGCCGCAAACAAGTCGCCTCGGGCCACGCCGTGCTGCTGTTGCAGGTCGGGAGAGGGGTCGTCGCGGACTGGAGCCACAACGGGAAGTGCAACATCTGGGCTGACGCCGACATGGTCGGAGCGCCCAAGCTTTTTCGCGGGACCTACGATTCCGACGAAGTAAGGATAGCCGCCGGCACGGGCAATCTCGAAACTGACAGCCTCTTCAGCATCATGCACATGAGCTCCGAAACCTACAATTGGCAGAACAAGGTCGCCGACCGCCTGTTCAAGATGACGGGCTTCCGTCTGCAGCAGACGCTCTACAGGGTCCGCTGAAATGGCCGCGTTCTTCCAGTGCAACCGCACCGACACCGGCGCCGAGCTCGTTCTGGTCGATCGCGGCCTGTTCGGCCGCAAGGTGGTCGCACGGGCCGACTGGGATCGCGCTCCCCCTGCCTTGTCACCCGCCATCCGCTTCCTCCGACGGCTCCAGGACGAGGGACGGGCACGCCCCTCGGGCGAGGGAGTCATGTTGGGCACCGAGGCTCTGACGGAAGTGCCGACCGGGCTGGCCCCGGCACTCGGCCTGCCGCCGCTGGCGAAGCTCTCCGTGACCCTGCAGTTCAAGAGCCGCGTCGACACACCCGAAGGCGAGATCCGCGTCTCCTGGTCGGACACGACCAGCCGGCGCGTGATGCCGAAGGTCCGCGGCGTCTTTGTCGAGACAGGTGGCGAGGTCGGGCGACTGTCCTCTCCCGTCGTTCACCTCCTGGCCGCGGTCGAGGCCTACAACGCCACCGGTGGGCAGCGCGGCGAAGACCGGATCGGCACCTGGCTCGGTGTTCAGACCGCGCTGCGGCAGGCCACCGGGGAGGAGGTGCGAACCGACGGGTTCCTGGGGAGCCTCACTATCTATCAGGCCGGAGCCTTCGCGCTCGACGTGCGTCAAACGGCCGGAGGGCCGCAGTTCGATCCCGTCTTGATGGCGCCCGGCATCGCCGGATCGGACGCCGATGAGACCGACGCACCCGAAGCCGGAGAGGACGGCGTCTTCTTGGATGCATCGGCCGGCTCGCGCCGCGACAACGAACGGGACGCGCTGCTGCCTCCTGATCTGCAGAAGGCCTTCGCCCGCCAGGCGGTGGATCAGGCCGGCCGGACCCACGACGCCTATGTTCTCGGCCGCAACACCTTCGTGGTGCTGGAGCCCGACCTGAAGGCGGCGCTCGATGTCGTCAAGCGGGTGCGGTCCCTGCCCGAGGCGGAGAGGCGGGCCTTCCTCCGCAACCCTCGCTCCGTCCTCGCCGAGGCCCTCGGAGCCGACGACGTGGAAGCCGCCGGGCGCCTGTTCGTCGAGACTGGCCAATATTCCGACCGGGTCGAGGGGCTGGGGCTTTGGGAAAAGCCCCACATGCCGTGGCTGACCAAGCGCCGGAGCGACTGGTTGCCGGAGACCTTTCTCCTGCAGATCGGCTCGCGCTCGGTCCGGATGACGCCTGAGCGGCTGCAGGATCTGGCGGAGCGCGCGGAGGCGGCCAAGGCCGGGGATCGGTCCTTCGTCGAGTTCGACGGCGAGGAGCACGCGCTGCCGGATGTCGAGTATGCGCTGGCGAGCATGCCGACGGAGGCGCCAACCCTTCAGGAGGAGGCTCAGGCACCGATCGCGGACGCGCCTCCCGAGGCTCCCGCGGACCGGGCCGTCCTGCTGATCAAGACCAACATCGACGGCAATGACTACGTCCTTTCGCGGCCACAGCGGCAATCGTCCCTGCCGTCCACACTGCCGTTGGACCTGATCAGTGGCACGGTCGCAAAACCGCACCAGGAGGAGGGCTTCGCCTGGCTCGTCGAGGCTTGGCGCGCAGGTTGGCCCGGGGTGCTGCTCGCTGACGACATGGGTCTCGGCAAGACCTTCCAGGCACTCGCCTTCATGGCCTGGCTCCGCAAAGCCCCGGCCTTGCGGAAGGCCATCGGCCCCCTCCTGATCGTGGCTCCGACGGCACTCTTGAAGAACTGGCAGGCCGAGGCGGCGCGCCATCTCAAGCCAGACGTGCTCGGGGACTGCCTGGAGGCCTTTGGCCCGCGGTTGTCATCCCTGAAGTCGACCAAGGACCAGCACTGGACGCCGGACGATGCGCTCGACGTCGGCGCCCTACGGGAGGCCGGCTGGATCCTGACGACGTACGAGACCCTCGCCACCTACCACAGGGCCTTCGCACGAGTGGCCTACGTCCTCGTCGTCTTCGACGAGATGCAGAAGGTGAAGTCGCCCGACACGATCAACACCCATGCCGCCAAGGCGCTCAACGCCGACTTCGTGCTCGGTCTGACAGGAACCCCGATTGAGAATCGCCTCGAGGACCTCTGGTGCATCCTCGACCGCATCGCCCCGGGATATCTAGGAGGCCTCAAGGAGTTCTCCCGGACCTATGGCGAAGAGGATCCGGAGGCCCTTCGCGGCCTGAAGCAGCGGCTCGACGAGCCGCAGGACCACGCCCCGCCGATCATGAAACGGCGGATGAAGGAAGACATCCTCGAGGGGCTGCCGCCGAAGTCGGTGCGCACCTACCGGATCGCGATGCCGCCACCACAGGCCTCGGCCTATCATTCCGCCGTCCTCGGAGCGAAAAGTGGCGAGCAGAGCATGGGCGCAATGCTGAAGGCGATCCACGCGCTGCGGGGCATCTCGCTGCACCCCGACGGTGCGCCGGGCGACCCCTATGACCCGGCGTGGCAGCGGCGGTGGATCGAGAGCTCCGCCCGTGTCCGGCAGACGCTCGAGATCCTGAAGGAGATCGAGGCGAACGGGGAGAAGGCGCTGGTCTTCATCGAGGACCGGGCGATCCAGAAGGCCTTCGCAGCGGTCGCTGCAAGCCTGTTCACACTTCCCGGAGAGCCCAAGATCATCAACGGCGCCGTCGCGGGCGGCGACCGCCAGGCCCTCGTCGACCGTTTTCAAAGAGCCAGACCGGGCTTTGACCTGCTTCTCCTGTCCCCGAAGGCGGCCGGCGTCGGGCTGACCATCACCGCCGCCAACCACGTCATCCATCTCAGCCGCTGGTGGAACCCCGCCGTCGAGGACCAGTGCAACGACCGCGTCTACCGAATCGGCCAGGACAAGCCCGTCTTCGTCCACGTGCCCCTGGCGATCCACCCGGACTACGGCGACGACTCCTTCGACGTGAAGCTCGACCGCCTCCTGGCAGCCAAGCGCTCCCTCTCCCGCCACATGCTCGCCCCGCCGACGGGCGACGGCGACATCAGCAGGCTGTTTGCGGAAACTGTGGCGAGCGCTGGCCAATCGTGAGGCAGCCGTCTGTAGTCCACCTTCTCGGGCGTAGGCCGCGGTCGTAACAGTCGATCCTGAAGCTGGCGATGATGCCCACGTTGCGGGCCGCGCCGATCACCGCGTGGAGTGGGAACAATAGCATGAAGTCTTGGTGCTCGCGGGGAGGTTCGGTCAAGGTGCGTCACGGCGCGCGACTCATATGTCGTCAGCATGTGCAAGCTAGGCCAGTTCTACGCGTCATTCAGGATCGTTGCGTTTTGAAGGGCAGCGAAGATCGGCGCTGCAAGCTCGTCTGCGCGTTTGACGTCAAAGCACCCAGCCACAACCACCTTGCGATCTCTGACCGGAATTCGAAGGTCAACGTATTGCCGATCTCGGCCCTGATCTTCAGCAATGTAAGCTGTGACCAAACCTTTTAAGCTTGGTGTTTCGTTCAGCCTCGATGACATCCAGCGAACTATGCGACGTCCATCGCTTGCCATCAAATTTTGGATTCCAGCTTCAAGAACTTTATCAACTTCCGCGACACGTTCCGGCGTGAGATGGGCAATATCGGGTTCGTCAGGGTCAGCTGAAATGTCACCAACTAGAAGATATGCAAGCTCCTGATGATTGCCTTCATCGCAGCATCGAAAAATCGTTCCTCTGATGGTCGCTTCGTCCAAATCTTCCGTATGCCATGACCAGGGAGCGAAAACTGCAATGCTCACAAGTCCCAAAACTTCGTAACGACCAGCGCCTTTCCGCCAGAGGCCCCTGGCGACAGCATCCGCGAAATTGCGGGCGGCCGGGTCACTCGTATCATTGGTGCGAAGCGTTACCCTGATCTTCACGAACCGATTGGCCGCACCTGTCACATAGAAAAACGTGCGCCGCGATCCCGACCCATCGCTCAGAACGAATTCAGCACATAAGAATTCTCTGCCCCGCTCCGGAGAGCCCGTTCCGTATCGGTCGACAAGCTCAATCTTGCTGCCTGTCATTTGGCCGAACGCAAGGATTTCGTGTGTCGCCTGATTGAACTCCTCCATGACCAATTTCGATGTTGGACCGTTTGGAATCTCGCGTAGGTTTTTGCTGTACACGTAGATCGTCGCTTCACCATCGTGACCGTGATACGCGACGGTGTATCCATAACCAGGAGTCCCATTTTTTTCATTATTAGTGACCTTCCCGCGGATGAATCCTGCGTAAGCGGGGTCCAATGCGATGCCGCCTACGGAAATGCTTTCGCCGCTCGCATGGTCGGTCATGAGTCCCCCGGTGATGAGAAGTGTCCCGCAAAAGATCAAGACTGCGCCGAGGTGCATGATCTCAGGTTAAAGGTATCCGGCCCTCCCGGCAACGTGCCACGCCGCCCGGGCCAATAAGGCGATCAGGATTGCAGCCAGTCAGCAGATCAGGAGGTGGCATCGGTGGACCAGACCCTGCTGGCGGTCCGCATGGTCCACGAACGTGCCGAATACGCTTCGACCTCTCTCCTACTCCATCATGCAGAACGCCGCCCAATCCGCCATCAGCACCCGGCGCTTTTCCAGCGCGTCACCCCGCCGATAGGCGCGCTCGGTTGCATCGCCAACGACGTGCGCCAGCGCCTGCTCGGCTACCTCCCGTGGGTGGTCCGTTTCCTCGGCGCACCAGTCCCGAAATGCCGAGCGGAAGCCGTGCACCGTCGCGTCGACCTTCAGCCGCCTCATGACCATCGTCAGTGCCATGACCGACAGCGGTCGCCCTCGCTTCTGGCCGGGGAACACGAACGCCGAGCCGTCATCGTCCCCAGGGCGCAACGGAGCCACGGCGGCGAGCACCTCCAGCGCCGCAGATGCGAGTGGCACGCGGTGCTCGCGACCCATCTTCATCCGCTCCTTCGGCACCGTCCACACGGCCGCTTCAAGGTCGATCTCGCGCCAGGTCGCGCCCAGCACCTCGCCGGAGCGGGCGGCCGTCAGGATCGTGAAGCGGAGCGCATAAGTGCTGATGCCGGTGAGCTTGCCGAGGCGCTCTATGAGCGCCGGCACATCGGCATAGGGCTTGGCTTGGTGGTGGCCGCGGGTGAGCTTCGGGCGCTTCGGCAACAGCACGTCGAGGTGGCCGCGCCACAGCGCCGGATTGTCGCCCGACCGGAGGCCCCTCGCCCTTGCAGCGCTCAGCACCTGCTCGATGCGCCCCCGGAGCCGCGAGGCGGTCTCGCTCTTGGTAAGCCAGATTGGCCGCAGGATTGCCACCACGTCGTCCGTGCTCACCTCGTCGATCGGCTTCCCGCGGATCGAGGCGCAGTAGGCATCACCGAGGGTCATGCTCCACTGCGCCCGATGCTTTGGATTGGAGAAGCCGGCCGCAATCTCCGCGACGTAGCGGTCAGCGAACTCGCCGAACGTCGGCACGATGCGCACGTGAGCCTCAGAGGAGCTCGCTGGTGAGCGTTTTGCGGCAACGGGGTCCGCACCCCCAGCGCGCTGAAGTCGCGCATGGGCGGCCTTCTCTCGCGCCTGGGCCAGCGTAGTGTCGGTGAGGCTCCCCAGCCCGAGCCACGCCCCGCGACCGTCCGGGCGGCGATAGCGGTAAATCCACGACCGGGCGCCCGTTTTGCTGACCTGGAGGTTGAGCCCGTCGCCGTCGGCATAGAGCCCCGGCTTGGTGAGCGTGGCTAGCATCCGCGTATTGAGCCGCTTTGCCGTCCTCGTCGCCACCGCCATACCCCTCCTACCTACACGCCTACCTACACAATGCAGCCGGCTACCTACATACAACCGTAGACACACGAGGACGGCGGCATCAAGAGAATGGAGAGAATTCCGTGGCTTAATGGATGCCGGCGAACGACTCTGAACGAAGGTATGGCGGCCTGCCTCTCCGCCATTCATCTGCGATAACATGTGATATTTCAACGATTTACTCGGCGCGCCGCCTTGCCGGCCCTTACATTAGCCCCAACAGTCGGCGCGCACGAGCGGGGCACTTGAGGGAGCCTACGACGCACTCCGAGGGCGTCGGCGCCATAAGTTTGACGCGCGGATTTGATGTGGCGTTGACGGCCGTCGGGGAGCGTCCGCATAAAAATTAATGGCCGCAGTGGCTGACTACCGGGATCTCCATTCAGTCGATGCGATGATCCCGCGCGAGGGGGATTCCCGCCACAGCCGGCAGCCAATTCGGAAAGCATTCTCGGCCCCACGAATCCTCCGGCTGGCAAGGATTTCGATGCAGGCCACCACGCGAGCCGCCTGACACGGTCGGCGACGGGGCTCGACAGGCCGCGCCGGGAGAAGGCCGCCCGGGTCGGCGGGACGGACAAACCAACCCATCAGTGGGGTAGTCAACCTCTGGCGTATCGCACCGCGTTGGTCGCCGCGATCGGGGACGGGCGCACCTTCAGTCGGGGTCGCGACCTCTCCGCCTGGCTGGGGCTGGTTCCGAGGCAGGCGACCACAGGCGGCAAGCCGAAGCTCCTCGGGATCACCA